>Ga0181344_1000004_pt1 | contig 264864 bp, 246 predicted proteins | sample Su13VDMLBDD_FD_130098 | JGI IMG/M metagenome (GOLD analysis project Ga0181344, IMG submission 130098) | Freshwater viral communities from Lake Michigan, USA - Su13.VD.MLB.D.D | ecosystem: Environmental > Aquatic > Freshwater > Lake | place: USA: Michigan | collected 2013-07-15
GGCATCGGCGATGGAGGTCCGCCCGTAGCCCACGTTGACCGTCCACACGCCCCCCGACACCGCGTCCAGATACTCGCGCCCGGTCACGTCCCACAGCCGCATCCCCTTGCCCTCGACAAAGACTCGCGGGTCCGCGGTCTCGTATTGCTTGTGCTGGCTCAGATGATGCCAGACATGCGCCCGGTCGGCGGCGACAACGTGCGAAAGGTCGTTGTGTTGAACGTTCATGATGATTTCTCCTAAGCCACGGCCTGCGCGCCGGTGATTTCGACCAGGGACCCGCACATGAAGGCGGCCTCGTCGGATGCAAGAAAGGCCACAAGGGCGGCGACTTCCTCGGGGCGCCCGACGCGCCCGAAGGGGACCAGCCGGTCCAGGTCCGCGATGGTGCGCCCGGACCGCGTGACCCCGGCCTCCAGCATCGGCGTGTGGATCTCGCCGGGGCAGACGGCGTTCACGCGGATCTTTTGCGGCGCGTAGTCGCGCGCGAGGTTCTGGGTAAAGCTTGCCACCGCAGCCTTGGTGACGTTGTAGGCGATGTGGTCCGGCGCGGGATAAAGGCCCCACTGAGAGGCGGTGTTGACGATGGCCCCGCCGCCCGCCGCGATCATGTGCGGCAGCGCCGCCTGGCACAGGTGGAACATCGCGTCCACGTTGACGGCAAAGGACAGGCGCCAGTCCTCGGGCGTCAGCGACAAGAGGTTGCCGCGCCGGTTGATGCCCGCATTGTTGCACAGCACGTCGATGCGGCCTTCGACAGCCATCACGGTGTCGATAATGGCGCGGCAGCCCTCGGCCGTCCCGATGTCGCTGGCGAAGGCGCGGCTGCCGGGGATCGCGGCGGATGCGGCCTGTGCGCCGTCCGCGTTGACATCGGTGATCACGACGCGGGCGCCTTCGAAGGCGAAGCGGGCGGCGATGGCCCGGCCGATGCCGCCTGCCGCGCCGGTCACGATCACGGTCTTGTCCTGGAAACGCATGGTCTACCTCAGATAGCTGCCGCCGTTCACGTCAAGAACCGCGCCGTTCAGCGAGGCCTGCGAGGGACGGAAGGCGAATGCGGTGATTTCGCCGATCTCGGCGGGCGCGGCCATGCGGGCGATGGGAATGCCCGACAGCACCGCGGCCTCGCCATGCCGGGCGACATAGGCATCGGCCATCTCGGTGCGGACCCAGCCAGGGGCCAGGGCCACGGCGGTGATGCCTTCATGCCCGTGGCTTTGCGCCACCGATTTCGTCAGGTTGATCAGGGCGGCCTTGGACGCGCCATAGGCCATGGCGCTTGACGCGTAACCCCGCTGTCCGGCGCGGCTGGCCATGTTGACGATGCGGCCTCCGCCATGCTGCCGGAAATGCCCGATCGCCAGCTTGGTCAGGTCCACGGCCGACAGAAAGTTCACCCGCATCTCGCGGTTCCAGACCCGCTGCCAGTCGTCCATGGGCGCGTCCACCGCGACTTCGGACCGGATGCCGGCGTTGTTGACCAGCCCGGTCAGGCGGCCCGCCTGCGCCACGGCGGCGTCCCACAAAGCCTGTGGACCCGCTGGATCGGACAGATCGGCAGCGATGCACCAGCCGCTGCCGCCGATCTCAGCCAGCAGTGCCTCGGCGGCGTCACGGTTGCGGCCGTAGTGGATGGCCACCCGGGCGCCTTCGGCCGCCAGCGACTTGCCGATCGCCCGGCCGATGGCCCCGGTCGCGCCGGTGACGAGGATCGTCTGACCCGCAAGCATCACAGTTCCCCCACCTGCGGACCCCAGGTGTCCGACAGCGCGAAGCCCTGCGCGAAGGGATCGGCATCGTCCAGCCGCAACTGCTGGCGCCCGAAGACATAGCCTTGGCCGGTGATGCGCGGCAGCACGGCGGGGCGGCCGCCCACGGTGGTTTCGCCCAGCATCTCGGCAATGAAGGTGCCGCCGATGATGCTGCGCGAAATCCGCTTGTCGCCGGTTGCGACCTGCCCCCGCGCATGCAGGATCGCCAGGTTCGCCGAGGAACCGGTGCCGCAGGGCGAGCGGTCCACCCGGCCCGGCTTCAGCGTGGTGCAGGTGATGACCGAGCCGTCAGGCTGATAGTCGCGGAACATCACATAGGCGATGTCGTTCAGGCTGGGGATCTCGGGGTGGCAAACCTGGACCTGATCGCGCAGCAGCGCCTTGATGGCGGTCCCTGCCTCGGCCAGGGCGCGGGCGTTTTCCGGGACGATCCTCAGGCCGATCTGGTCCACGTCGATCTGGGCGTAGAAGACGCCGCCAAAGGCGATGTCGCCGGTGATCCGACCCCACGTGGGCGTGTCGATGGGCTGGTCCAGCTGCCAGACAAATGCCGGAACGTTGTCGAGGCTGACCGACTGGCAGCGGCCATCCCGGCATTGCGCGCGGGCGGTGATCAGCCCGGCAGCCGTGTCCAGCCGCACCAGCGTTTCCGGCTCCACCATCGGCACCCGGCCCGTTTCCAGAAGTGCCGTGACCACGCAGATGCAGTTCGAGCCCGACATCGGGTGCGCCATATCCGGTTGCAGCACGATAAAGGCCGCGTCCGCGTCGGGGCGGGTGGGCTCCAGCAGCAGGTTGGTGGTGTGGACGGCCTGGGCGCGCGGCTCGCGGGTCACGAACAGCCGCAGGCCGGGGTCCACGTCGTTGAGATGGTTCATCTTGTCCAGGATCGTGGCGCCCGGGATGTCAGGCGCGCCGCCGACCAGGACATTGCCGCTTTCGCCCCCGCAATGAACCAGCAGGATGTCGAGCGAACGATCAAAGGTCATTTCAGATACCATCCCCAGGGCCTTGAACGGTCGTAGGCCGTGATCTGCTTGATTTCCAGATAGTTGTTCAGGCCCCATTCGCCCAGTTCCCGGCCGATGCCAGACTGCTTGGTGCCACCCCAGGGGGCCTCGGTGAAGGTCGGCTGGGAACAGTTGATCCAGACGATGCCCGCGCGGAAGGCGCGGGCCACGCGTTCGGCGCGGTCGAGATCCGCCGACATCACCGCGGCCGCCAGGCCGAAACGGGAATCGTTGGCCATGCGGATCGCCTCGTCCTCGGTCGTGAAGGGCTTCACGCAGACCACGGGGCCGAAGATTTCCTCGCGCCAGATCCAGGCGTCTTCGGCCATGTCGGCGAAGATCGTGGGCTGGACATAGCAGCCGTGTTCCAGCCCTTCGGGCACGCCGCCGCCGCTGACAAGGCGGCCCTCGGTCTTGCCTCGCTCGATGGCGGCCAGCACCTTTTCGTGCTGCGACGGACTGACCAGCGGCCCTAGAAGCACGCCGTCGTCAAGCCCGTGGCCGATGCGGATCTTGCGCGCCTCCTCGGCCAGCCGGGCCAGCAGCGGCTCGTAGATCGGCTCCTCGATCAGGACGCGCGAGGTGGCCGAACAGACCTCGCCCTGGTTCCAGAAGATGCCGAACATGATCCATTCGACCGCCTCGTCGATGGGGGTGTCTGCAAAGACCACAAGGGGCGACTTGCCGCCCAGTTCCAGGCTGACGGTCTTGATGTCGCGGGCGGCCGTCGCCATGATCTGCGATCCCGTGGGCACCGATCCGGTGAAGGCCAGCTTGTCCACGCCCGGATGTTCGGTCAGGGGCTGGCCCGCCTCGGGGCCGAAGCCGGGGACGATGTTCAGCGCGCCGGGGGGCAGCCCGGCCTCGTTCGCGATCTCTCCCAGTTCCAGCGCGGTCAGCGGCGTCAGTTCCGAGGGCTTCAGCACCACCGTGCAGCCCGCAGCCAGCGCCGGGGCCACCTTCCAGGAGGCCATCAGCATCGGAAAGTTCCAGGGGATGATCGCGCCCGCCACCCCAACGGGTTCCTTGACGGCCTTGGAGGTGAAGCCCTCCATCGCCAGCGGGATGTCCTGTTCGGCGGAGTTGTCCAGCCGGGCGGCCAGATCGGCATAGAAATGGAACACGCCCGCCGTGTCGTCGATGTCCCAGTTGGCCTCGGGCAGGGGTTTGCCGTTGTCCTGCACCTCCAGCCGCGCGAGGTCATCACGGCGGTCGGCGATGGTGTCGCCCATGCGGCGCAGCACGGCGCCGCGCTCTGACCCCGACATGCGCGGCCAGGGGCCGGTGTCGAAGGCGCGGCGCGCGGCCCCGACGGCGCGGTCGATGTCGTCGGCTCCGCCGCGCGCGACCTGGGCAAAGACCTGGCGGTCGGATGGGTCGATCACGTCGAACACCTCGCCCGAGGCCGCGTCGCAATAGGTGCCGTCGATGAAAAGCTGGTTCTTCATGGTGCCTCTCAGATGGATCGGGTGATGCCGCCGTCGACCCGCAGGCTCTGGCCGGTGATATAGCTGGAATCGTCGGTCAGAAGGAACGCGGCCGCCTTGGCCTGTTCGTCGACCCGGCCGATGCGCTTCAAGGCCGCCTGATCCCCGAACCTTTCCACGTCCAGACTGTCTGTGAAGCCCGGCAACAGGCAGTTCATGCGGATGTTCGCCGCACCGTAGCGGTCGGCGTAAAGCTTGGTAAAGGACGACACGCCCACGCGATACACGCAGGAGGCCGGAAACATTGCCGTGGGCTCGAAGGCGGCGTAGGTGGTGATGTTGACGATGGCGCCGCCACCCTGTGCCTCCATGACGGGCGTGACCAGGCGGGCCATGCGGATCACGGATTTCAGGATCATCTCGTGCGCCAAATCCCAATCGGTGTCCGCGATCGCCAGCAGATCGCCCTTGGGCGGATGGCCGGTGTGGTTCAGCACCGCGTCGATCCGGCCCCAGGTCCGCATCGCCAGATCGACAATGCCTTGCAGGTCATCCGCGCTTTGCGCCACGCCCCTGCGGGCCACGCCGCCCAGTTCGTCGGCCAGCTTTTCGCAGCTTTCGGACGGCGACATCAGCGCCAGCCTATAGCCGCGCCGGGCCATTTCGCGCGCCACGGCGGCGCCCATGCCGCGCCCGCCGCCGGTGATCAGGCAAACCTTGTCGGTCATCGTAGCCTCCTTCAGAAACGGTCCACGCGATAAGGGCGCATGTCGATGGGCGGGGCCGCCCCGGTGATCAGGTCGGCCATCAGCCGCGCATTGGTCGCGGCATAGGTCACGCCCAGGTGGCCATGGCCGGTGGCGTAAAAGACCCCCGGCACCTTGGCGGATGCCGACATCACCGGCACCGTGTCGGGGAAGGCGGGCCGGTGGCCCATCCATTCGGTCGCGTTTTCGCGCCGCAGGTTGGGCAGCGCCGCCTGGGCGCGCTTCACGGTGATCCTGGCGCGGCGGTAGTCGGGGGCCGCGTCCAGGCCCGCCATCTCGACCGTGCCGCCGACGCGGATGCCGCCCGCCGTGGGCGTAACCATGAAGGCGCGGGCGGGCCAGATGATCGAATGGCGCATGGAAAGGCCGGGGGACATGATCTGGGTGTGATAGCCGCGCTCGGTCTCCAGGGGCATCGGCTCGCCCAGCATCTTCGACAGGCGGCCCGTATGGGCGCCCGCGCACAGCACCACCTCGTCGGCGGCAAGGCTGCGCCCGTCGGTCAGGCGGACACCGGCAATGCGGCCGTCGCGGTCGAAGCCCGCGACCTCGCCGCGCTCGATCCGGCCGCCCATGGCCTGAAACGCCTCGGCCAGCTTCATTACCAGCCGGTGTGGATCGCGCAGGCTGCGGTTCTGCGGAAGCAGCACGGCCATGCCAATGCTGTCCGAGAGTTCAGGCTCTAGCTCGCGCGCCTCGGCTCCGGTCAGGCGCTGGTGGGGAAAACCGAAGCGTTCGAGGATCTCGATATGCTCGCGGTCGGCGCGGAACTCGGCCTCGTCGGTGTAAAGCGACAGGCAGCCTTCGGCGGTCAACTCGCCTTCAAGCCCCGTTTCACGCAGAAGCGGCAGCAGGTCGTCATAGACCCGCTTGCAGAGCGCGGCCCCCTGCGCCTCGAGTTCGCGCAGCTTGCCAGGGCGGGATGCGGCGACAAAGCGCGCGAACCACGGGATCAGTTTGGGCATGTAGGACGGGCGCACACGGACCGGGCCTTCGGGGTCCAGCATCCAGCCGGGGATCTGCCGCCAGACCGAGGGGCGGGACGCGGGCATGAACTCGGTCACGGCAATGGATGCCATGTTGCCGAAGGACGCGCCGCGCCCGACCTCGCCCTTGTCCAGCAGCACGACCAAACGCCCGCGCTTTTGCAGGGCATAGGCCAGGCTGGTTCCGATGATGCCCGCGCCGACGACAAGGGTGGTCATGCTTTTTTTCTCCGCCGAAGGGTCTTACCAGGCCAGGATCGGTTCCATGGCCTTGCGGAAGTCGGCCTTTTCCTTGTCGGTCAGCGGGCCCAGCGGCGCGCGGCATTCACCGACGGGCGTGCCCTGGATCTCGCAGCCGTATTTCAGCTTCTGCACGAACTTGCCCGACTCCAGGATGTTCATGGCCGTATAGAGCGTCGCCATCTGGTCCTTGGCCTTTTTCAGGTCGCCCGCCTTGAAGGTGCGGTCCAGGTCGCAGACAGCCTTGGCCATGCAGTTGGCCGGCCCGCAGATCCAGCTTTCCGCCCCCCACAGCATGAAGTCCAGCGCGATGTCGTCAGACCCCGAGACCAGCTGGATGCGGCCCGCATAGCGCGTGGCGATGCCAATGGCGCGTTGCAGCGAGCCCGAGCTTTCCTTGATGCCGATGACGCGCGGATCGTCGGCCAGGGCGTCCAGAACCTCCCACCCCAGCTCGACGCCGTCCTTGTCGGGATAGCTGTAAAGGACGATGGGCATGTCGGTGGCTTCCAGCACGGTCTTGAAGTGCTGGGTCAGTTCGGCCTGCGTGGGCTTGGTGTAGAAGGGCGTCGCCAGCAGCACGGCGTCATAGCCCATGGCCTTGGCGCGCAGGGTGTTGGCGATCACGCCCGCGGTGGACGGTGCATTGGTGCCCGCGATCAGGATCTCGCCGGGCTTGGCGAAGTCGCGCACGAATTGCAGCACCCCGTCGCGTTCCTCGTCCGTCATGAAGTTGTATTCACCGGACGATCCGCAGGGCACCCAACCGGTGACGCCGGCTTCGCGCAGATTGGTCAGGTGGGTCTCGAACGCCTTGAAGTCGATGGTGCCATCTGCATCGAAGGGGGTGACCAGAGCGGGCATGACGCCGGAGAGTTTCATGAGAGTTCCTTTCATCAGGCGGAGAATTTGCGGAGCAGTTTCTGCTCGAGGAGGGTGACCACCCGCGTCAGCGGGAAGGCGATGACGAAGTAGATGGCGGCGACGGCGGTCAGCACCTCGACGGGCCGTGCGGTGTTGTTCGAGATGTTCTGGCCGATGAACATCAGGTCGGCCATGCCCACGGCCGAGACCAGCGCGCTTTCCTTGAAGAGCGAGATGGCGTTCGAGAGCAGCGTCGGGGCGGCGCGCAGCACCGCTTGCGGCATGATAACGTTCACGATCTGCGCCCGGCGCGGCAAGCCCAGTGCCACGCAGGCGTCCAGCTGTTCCCGGCCCACGGAGCGCAAGGAGGCGCGGAAGGTCTCGGAGGTGATCGCGCCCATGTAGAGGGTGAGCGCGATGGTGGCCGAGACGAAGTTCGACAGCTCAACCCCCAGGATCAAGGGCAGGCAGAAGAAGATCCAGAACAGCTGGATCAGCACAGGCGTGCCGCGGAACAGCTCCACGTAGAAGCCAAGGGCGGCCCGAACAACCTTGTTGGCGCCGCTGCGCAGCAAGCCGATCACGAAGCCCAGCGTGGTGCCCAGGACGATGCAGAGCAGCGTCAGCTTGATGGTGGTCCACAGCCCGAGTGCCAGCGCGTCGATGAAGCGTCCCAGGATCGAGAAGTCCAGTGTCATTTCCATGATCCGGCCCCCGTCACGTATAGCTTTGCCGGCGTTCCAGCCAGTTCACGAACTGGCCCACCGGATAGGAGATGGCGAGATAGATCAGCGCCACAACCGTGAAGGTCTCGATCGGGCGATAGGTGGCGGTGGCCAGCGTCTTGCCCTGGTACATCAGGTCGGCCACGCCGACGATCGCCACCAGCGCCGATTGCTGGAAGATGCCGATGCCGTTCGTGACCAGGACCGGGATCGAGTTCCTGACCGCCTGCGGCAGCACGATGTTCAGGATCCGCTGCGCGGGCGACAGGCCCAGGGCAATCCCCGCATCCAGGTGTTCGCGCGGAACCGCCTGGATGGATGCGCGGTAAGCCTCGGCGTTGAAGGCGGTCAGGTTCAGGCCCAGGGCCACGATGCCCATGAAGACCGGCCCCCAGAAGACGTTGAAGATCATCGGCACGCAGTAGAAGAACCAGACGATCTGCACGATGGCCGGGGTGCAGCGGAAGAATTCCACGAACAGCATCGCGGGCCACCGCAGCAGGGCTATGGGGCTGGTGGTCAGCAGCGCCAGGGCAAAGCCCGCGACGATGCCGATGACGTTGGCCGCCAGCGTCAGTTGCAGCGTGACCCACAGCCCGTCGATCAGCGGCCCCAGGTTGCGGGTGACGGCCCCGATGTCGAGTTGATACTCCATCGCCCTACGCCTTGATGTGGAAGACGCGGTTGATGAACTCGCGGGTGCGTTCCTCGCGCGGGTTGCCCAGCACCTGCTCGGGCGGGCCGTCCTCGACCACCACGCCGCCGGCGCAGAAGATCACCCGGGATGCGACGTTCCTGGCGAACCACATGTCGTGCGTGACCATCATCATCGGCATGCCCTGACCTGCCAGTTGCAGGATCACCTGTTCCACCTCGGCCACCAGTTCCGGGTCGAGCGCCGATGTCACCTCGTCGAAGAGCATCAGCTTGGGGTCCAGCATCAGCGCGCGGGCGATGGCCACGCGCTGCTTTTGCCCGCCCGAGAGCTGACTGGGATAGGCGTCGGCCTTGGCTGCCAGGCCGAAGCGGTCGAGGATCTTCGCGCCCCGGTCGCGTGCCGAGGCGCGGCTTTCGCCATGCACCTTGCGGGGCGCGAGAACCAGGTTCTCCATGATCGACAGGTGCGGGAACAGGGTATAGTGCTGGAACACCATGCCGATCTGCTTGCGCACCTCGCTGTCGATGACGGTCTTCTTGCCCTTGGCGGTGATATAGGGCTTGCCGGCAAAGCGGACCTCGCCGCCCTGGATCTGCTCAAGCCCCATGACCACGCGCAGAAGCGTCGACTTGCCCCCGCCCGACGGGCCGATCACCACCACCCGGTCGCCCGGCATCATCTGGATGTTCAGGCCCTTCAGGACCTGGACGTTCGGACCATAGCCCTTGTGCAGATCCTTGATCTCGACCAGGGCCGCGCCGTTCGCAGACGAAGACATCCTTCACCTCCGTTGATCGGAAAACGGGGCCGCCGGGGCGGCCCCCATGTGGCTGGGGATCACTGGCCCGCCGCGGCCAGCACCTCGTCGGCGGCCTTGGCGATCAGCGCGTCCACCGCGCCGGTGGCGACCTTTTCCTCCAGAAAGATGTCCACGACCGCCACGTCGGACGCAGCCAGGCCCAGCGGCAGGCCAAAGGCCACGCCCTGCTTGGCCAGTGCCGGTTCGGGATTCAGCGTCGCAGTCCAATCGGGGTTCGCCTGCGTGAACAGCAGATTGGTGTCCGAGGCATCGACCACCACGTCGGCGCGACGCGATTGCAGCGCCAGGCGGGTTTCGTCCGCCGTGGGCAGCCGCAGGATCGTCGCGTTCTTGACCGCGGCCGAGATCGCCTTGTCCTGCGCCGTGCCCGACATCACCGCCAGGGTGACGCCCGCCACATCGACATCGGCGACCGAGACGGCGCCCGCCGGGATCTTGGGGTTCTCCTTGTTGTAGACAAGCGAGATCTGGTATTCCATCGCCGGAACCGAGAACTGCACCGCCATGGCGCGGACCGGCGTGCGGTTCAGGGCCAGCGACATGTCCCACTTGCCCGCCTGAAGCCCCGCGACGATGTTGTCCCAGGTGGTGTCGACGAACTCCGGCTCGACCTCCAGCACGCCTGCGAACTCGCGGCACAGATCGGCGAAAAAGCCGCTGTACTCGCCCGTTGCCGGGTCGCGCATCACATAAGGCGGCGCAACCGCGGCCCCGCAGCGCAGCTTGCCCGAGGACTGGACCTGTTGCCAATAACCCTGGTTTTCCTGGGCCTGGGCGCTTGCAGACAGGGCCGCTGCCGCAACGGCTGCAATGCCCAGGGCTTTCGTGAACGTCGTCATCATTCGCTTTCCTCCTGTTGGCGCCAAGTGGCGGCGCGGCGGCCGGACAGTCCCGCCATGCCTCCCGAAGCGTTCATGTTCTTCACGCCCAAACTTTGCCGACATGATGACGACACGTCAATAAGTTTTTTGTCGGCATTTATGCAGGCGCTATCCCTTGGGGCGCGGCGGCGCGCTTTTTTGGGGATTTCCGCCAATTAGGGCAGGGATCGGCTGCGCTCGCTGCCGCGTTGTCGTCACGGCCAGTCCCGAAGCGCGGTTTCGCTCAGACCATCAGCCCTGCCGAATCCGCAAGCCGCGCCGGCAGAGCTTGCCTGGCCCTTTCACATCCGCCGTGGTGCGGGTGGCTATTGGCGGCACCGGCGGATGGCCCGGCGGATCGTCTTGCCGCGGCAAGGGCGATTCCGTCCCGGAACCGCCTTCCCTGCCGTCCGTCTTGTGGCCGTTGTCCGCAAACTGACCAAAGCACGGGCAGGAAGCGCATTCTTTTCGCGGTGGCGGGGAAAACCGGGCCGAAAGGCGCGGCAACGGCCCCCGGAGGCTTGGAGAAGCGTTGGGATCGGGCAAGGGTGGTCAAGGCCCGGTGCAATGGCGCGCCGCGGGCCCGCTCGCAACGATGCGGCATTTCCCGGAAGTGCTACGGCCGCAGGCAACCCCTTGGGGCACCGATGGCGCGCGCCTTCCGACAGCCACAGACCCTTTCCCGTCTTGTCATCGGAGCATCCATGTCGCCCCATCCCCAATCCAGCCGCGCCCTAGCCTTGTCCACGGCAGCCTTTACCGTCTGCTTCGCGGTCTGGACGATCTTTTCCATCATCGGCATCCAGATCAAGCAGCAGCTGGCCCTGTCCGAGACGCAGTTCGGCCTGCTGGTCGGCCTGCCGATCCTGACCGGATCGCTGGTGCGCATCCTGCTGGGCGTCGCCACCGACCGGCTGGGCGGGCGGGCCGTCTATACGCTGACCATGCTGGCCGCCGCCGCCGCGACCTTTATGCTGTCCTGGGCCACGACCTGGCCGCAGATGCTGCTGGCGGCCCTGGGCGTGGGCATCGCGGGCGGCAGCTTCGCGGTTGGCGTGGCCTATGTGTCGCGCTTCTTCGACGGGGCGCGGCAAGGCACCGCGCTCGGCATCTTCGGCGTGGGCAACGTCGGCGCGGCCGTGACCAAGTTCGCGGCGCCTTTTGTGATGGTCGCGCTTGGCTGGCAGGCCACCGCGCAGATCTGGGCGGGCGTGCTGGCGCTGACCGCCGTGATCTTCTGGCTGCTGTCCAAGGACGATCCCGTGACCGCCGCCCGCCGCGGCGCCCGCGCGCCCCTGCGCAGCCTGCGGGCCGAGTTCGCGCCGCTGAGAAACGGGCGCGTTTGGCGCTTCTCGGCCTATTACGTCTTCAGCTTCGGGGCCTTTGTCGCCCTGGCGCTGTGGCTGCCCCATTACCTGATCGGCGTTTACGGCTTCGACGTGAAGACCGCGGGCCTGGTCGGCGCGGCCTATTCGATCCCGGCATCGGTGTTTCGCGCCTATGGGGGGGTGCTGTCGGACCGGGTCGGGGCGCGGGCGGTGCTGTATGCGGCCTTCGGGGTCTCGCTGGCGGCGACCGCCATCCTGGCGCTGCTGCCGGGCCTGCCGGTGGCGGGTTTCCTGGCGGTGATCTTCGTGCTGGGTTTCGTCATGAGCCTGGGCAAGGCCGCCGTCTACAAGCATATCCCCACCTATTATCCGCAGAACGTGGGCGCGGTGGGCGGGCTTGTCGGCATGATCGGCGGGCTTGGCGGCTTCGTGCTGCCGCTGCTGTTCGGCTGGCTGAAGGACGAGACCGGCAGCTGGTCCGGCTGCTTTGGCGTGCTGTTCCTGCTGGCGGGGGGCTGCATGATCTGGATGCACGCCGCGGTCCGCCAGACCCGCATCGCCGCGCAAGCCGCCTGAAGGGGGGACAGCCCGCCATGACCATCCAGACCCCGCGCCCCGCCATCCGCACCACCTGCCCTTATTGCGGGGTCGGCTGCGGGATCCTTGCCACGCCGGATGGGGCAGGGGGGCTTGCCGTCGCGGGCGATCCCGCCCATCCGGCGAATGGCGGGCGCCTTTGCGTCAAGGGCTCGGCCCTGGGCGAGACCCTGGGCCTGAAGGGCCGCCTGCTGGCCCCCCGGATCGGCGGGCAAGAGGCCGGCTGGGACGAGGCGCTTGATCTGGTGGCGCGGCGGTTTTCCGACACGGTTGCGGAACACGGGCCGGACGCGGTGGCGATGTATGTTTCGGGCCAGTTGCTGACCGAGGATTACTATGCCGCCAACAAGCTGATGAAGGGCTTCATCGGCAGCGCCAACATCGACACCAATTCGCGGCTGTGCATGGCGTCTTCCGTGGCGGGCCATCGCCGGGCCTTCGGGTCCGACACCGTGCCCGGCCTTTACGAGGATCTGGAGGCGGCCGATTGCGTGGTGCTGGTCGGCTCGAACCTCGCCTGGTGCCATCCAGTCCTTTATCAGCGCCTGGCCGCCGCGCGCGAGACGCGGGGCACGAAGGTCGTCGTGATCGACCCGCGCCGCACCGCCACCTGCGACATCGCCGACCTGCACCTGCCCCTGGCGGCGGGATCGGACGCGGCCCTGTTCAACCTGCTGCTGGCCGAGATCCACCGGCGCGGGCTGGTCACGGAAAACCCCGAGAACCTGGCCGAGGCGCTGGCCGCCGCCCGCGCCACGCAGCCCGCCGCCACCGGGCTGCCCCGCGGCGCGATCCGGCAGTTCCTGGATCTGTGGTGCGGCAGCACCCGCGTCGTCACCGTTTATTCGCAGGGCATCAACCAGTCCGACAGCGGCACCGACAAGGTGAACGCGATCCTGAACTGCCACCTGGCGACGGGCCGCATCGGCCGCCCCGGCATGGGGCCGTTCAGCGTGACCGGCCAGCCCAACGCCATGGGCGGGCGCGAGGTGGGCGGCCTTGCCAACGCCCTGGCCTGCCACCTGGACATCCAGAACCCGGCGCATCGCGATGCCGTGAGGGGCTTCTGGAACGCGCCCCGAATGGCTTCCGCGCCGGGGCTCAAGGCCGTGGACATGTTCCGCGCGGTGGAGGACGGGCGCATCAAGGCGCTGTGGATCATCTGCACCAATCCCGCCGCCACCATGCCCGAGGCCGACCGGGTGGCCCGCGCCATCGCGGGCTGCGACTTCGTGGTGGTGTCGGACATCATGGCCCGCACCGACACCGCGCGTCTGGCGCACGTGCTTCTGCCCGCGACCGGCTGGGGCGAGAAGAACGGCACCGTCACCAACTCCGAACGCCGCATCAGCCGCCAGCGGCGCAGCCTGGCCCCCGCGGGCCAGGCCCGCGACGACTGGCGCATCATCGCCGATGTCGCCGGGCGCATGGGTTGGGGCAAGGCCTTCGCCTGGACCGGACCGGCCCAGGTCTTTGCCGAACATGCCGCGCTGTCGGGCGTCGCGGGGGCGCTTGGCGGCGACTTCGACATTTCGGTTCATGCCGGGATCACGGCGGCGGAATACGACGCGCTGGAGCCGTTCCTGTGGCCGCGGTCGGCCACCCGCAGGGGCGGGCGCTTCTTCGGCGACGGGCGCTTCCACACGCCGTCGGGCCGGGCGCGGATGGTGGCGGTCACGCCGCGCCCGCCGCAGCCGCTGGGAAAGGCCCATCCGTTCCGGTTGAACACCGGGCGGGTCCGCGACCATTGGCACACCATGACACGCACGGGCCTGTCGCCGCGCCTGTCGCGCCACCTGGCCGAGCCGTTTCTGGAACTGCACCCGCAGGATGCCGCGCGCCTCGGTTTGGCCCCGGCCGCGCTGGCCCGGGTGACAAGCCCCCATGGCCGCGCCATCCTGCGGGTGCTGGTGACGGACCGGGCCGCGCCCGGCCACCCTTTCGCCCCGATCCACTGGACCGGCGAAACGGCGCCCTCGGGCCGCATCGACGCGCTGGTGGGCGGGCTGGTCGATCCCGTGTCGGGCCAGCCCGCGTCGAAATCGGCCCCCGTCGCCATCCGGCCCTTCGCGGCGGCCTGGTACGGCTATGCGGTTTCGGCCAGGACCATCCGGCCCGCCTGCGATTACTGGGCGCGCGCCACCCTGCCCGGCGGGCACCAGGCAGAGCTTGCGGGGCGGACCGAGCCGCAGGACTGGACCGCCGCCGCCCAGGCCATGCTGGGCGTCGGGGGCGATCCGCTGATTTTCCGCGATCCGCGCAAAGGCATCCTGCGAATGGCGTCCGTCGAGGACGGGCGGCTGTCGGCCGCCCTGTTCGTGGCGCGCGAACCGGCGGCCTTGTCGCGCAGCCATGTCGCCGCGGCCCTGGGACGGGAATGCCGGGGCGACATCCTGGCCGGGCGGCCGGGCGCGGACCAGCCCGACGAGGGCGCCACGGTCTGCGCCTGCTTGGGGGTGGGCGCGGACGCCATCCGGCGCGCGGTCGCCGCCCAAGGCCTGACCACCGTCGAGGCCATCGGCAAGGCCCTGGGCGCGGGCACCAGTTGCGGGTCGTGCCGCCCCGAACTGAAAAGCCTGCTGGGAACCGCCAGGGCGCGGGCGGCCGATCCTTGCTGAAAAGCGGTTGCCGTGCCGGAACATGCCTGCGGCGCCCATCGCTGTCGCCGCCGCGCGACGGGAACGCGCTTGCGCCGGGTCAGGTGTTTCGCCGGACGGACAGGGTTCCCCGACGGGGCGGCGACCTTCGCCGCCGCCGGACAACGGCAGGATCGGGTTCGCCGCCTACGCCGCCCATGGCGGGCGGTCCGATCACGCAACGGGCGCCGTGACCGGCCTTGCGGCCTTTCAGGCCTGACGAACCGCGCCTGAGGAATCCTGCCCCGCGCCGATCCCCGGAAAGGCCTGCCGGACCAGGGCGCCGGGATGGGAAACGACCTTGAGGCTCAGCCCGTGGGCCGCGCGGATCGCGGTTGCGGGGTCGGCCCCCTGCAAGGCCGCGGCAAGAAAGCCCGCGTTGAAGCTGTCGCCCGCGGCGGTGCTGTCCACGGGGGCGACGCGATCCAGGTCGGCGACCGTTCCGGCGCCTTCCGGCCCCGCGTGATGCACCGGCCCGCCGCCGTTCTTCACCACCACCCGGCCCGCCCCGAGCCGCAGATAGCGCGCGGCCGTGGCCCGGGGGTCCGCGTCCCCGAAATGGGCCGCCTCGTCGTCGAAGCTGGGCAGGACCAGATCGGCGGCGCCCGCCGCACGCTCGATCCAGCGGCGCATGTCCCCGGCGTTGTCCCACAGCCGGGGGCGGAGGTTCGGGTCGAAGACGATCCGGCAGCCTGCGGACCGCGCATCCGCCGCCGCATCCAGCAGGGCCGCGCGGCCCGCAGGAGGCAGGATCGCCAGCGTGATCCCGGAAAAATAGGCAATCCGGCAGTCATTCAGCGCCCGGGCAAGGCGCTGCGGATCGTCGGCCAGCCCGCGCGCGGCGGACTGGCCGCGCCAATAGGAAAAGCTGCGCTCGCCATCCTTCAGCGAGATCGCGTAAAGCCCGATCTCGCGCTGCGGATCGGGGGACACGTGGTCGGCCTCGATCCCCTCGGCGGCCAGGAAGCGCAGCATCTTTTGCGAGAACTCGCCCGTGCCCACGCGGCTGAAATAGCCCACGCGCCAGTCGAGACCCAGGCAGCGGCGCAGATACCAGGCGGTGTTCAGCGTGTCGCCCGCGATGCCCAGCGACCACAACTCGCCCCCGGCCTGCGACAGTTCCACCATCGCCTCGCCGATGGACAGGATCAGGGGCGCGGTCATGGCCGGGCGCCCCGCGCGGCGGGATGGGACAGCGCGGCCTCGACCCCGCGCAGTTCGGCCAGCCCCTTCAGACGGCCGATCGCCGGATAGCCGGGCTGGCCGCCGCGTCCGATGTCGTCCAGGATGTCCTGGCCGTGGTCGGGGCGCATGGGGATGGTCCAGTCCTCGCGTCCGGCGGCGCGGCGGCGGTTCTCCTCGCGCAGGATGGCGGCGATCAGGGCCACCATGTCGGTCTGGCCCGCCAGATGCTCGTCCTCGAAAAAGGATCCGGCGATGGCGCCGGTGTCGCGCCGGACATTGCGCAGATGCAGGAAATGCACCCGGCCGCCCAGCCGGTCCATCATGCCGGGCAGGTCGTTGTCGGGCCGCGCCCCCAGGGATCCCGAACAGAGCGTGATCCCGTTCGCGGGCAGGTCCACGGCGGCCATGCGCTCGGCATAGTCGGCCTCGGTGGACATGATGCGGGGCAGGCCCAGCAGCGGGAAGGGCGGGTCGTCGGGATGGCAGCACAACCGCATCCCCAGATCCTGCGCGACGGGGGCCACCTGTTCCAGGAAGTCGTGGAAATGCCGCCGCAGCACCGTGTCGGTCACCGGGGCATAGCTGTCCAGCAGCGCCCGCACGTCTGACAGGGTGAAATGTTCCGCGGCCCCCGGCAGGCCGAAAACCACGTTCCCGGCCAAGGCCTGGCGCGTCGCGTCGTCCATGGCGGCGAAGCGGCGGGCGGCCTCGTCGCGGACCGCTTCGGGAAAGTCCCCGGCCGCGCCCGGGCGTTGCAGGATATGGATGTCGAAGGCGGCGAAGTCGGTATAGTCGAACCGCATGCAGCGCGCGCCGCTGGGACGCCGCCAGGCCAGGTCGGTCCGCGTCCAGTCCAGCACCGGCATGAAGTTGTAGCAGATCACCCGGATCCCCGCCGCGTGCAGGTTCCGCATGGACCGGATCCAGTTCGCCACGTGATCGCGCCAGTCGCCGGTCTGGGTCTTGACCGCCTCGCTGACGGGCAGGCTCTCGACCACCTCCCATTCCAGGCCGGAAGGCGTGCCGTCGGTCATCACAGCCAGCTCGCGCTGGCGCCGGGCGATCTCCTCGGGCGTCCAGACCGCGCCGGTGGGCAGGTGGTGCAGGGCGGTCACCACGCCCTGCACCCCCGCTTGCAGCATGTCGTCGGTCGAGACCCGGTCGCGCGGGCCGAACCACCGCCAGGTGTGTCGCATTCATTCCTCCCCGAATGGCATGTCGGTCTTTGGCTGGCGGGCTAGTGCCCCAGCATCTCGGGCTGCTCGGCGCGCAGGCGGTCCAGCGTGTCGTTGATGCGCGACAGGTGCAGCCCGATGGCCGCCACGGCCTTGTTCTCGTCCCGCTCGCGCAGCGCGGACAGGATCACCTTGTGCTCCTCCATCGCGTTGCGGGCGTTGTAGGACAAGGACAGCCAGCGCGCCCGGTCCATGTGGCCCTTGTTGTCCTTGACCAGCGTCCAGACGAATTCCAGGCCCGAATAGGCGCAGATGTCGTGGTGGAACTGGTCGTCCAGCGCGTGAAAGCCGCCGCGGTCGTCGGCGGCGATGGCGGCCTGCTGCCGCGCGATCAGGCCTTGCAGCGCGTTGTGATGGGCGGGGGTCAGCTTGCGGGCCGCCTCGCGGATGCAGGCGATCTCCAGCGCGAGGCGGATAAAGAAGGCCTGGCGGATCGCCTCTTCGGAAATGGGGGTGACGACGGTGGCCCGCTGCGGACGGATCTGGATAAAACCCAGTTGCGACAGCCGGTAAAACGCATCGCGCACCGGCTGGCGGGACACGCCCATCTGGGCCGCGACCTCGGCCTCGGACAGCTTTGCGCCGGGAGGAAGGCTCAGGTTGATGACCCGTTGATACAGCGCGTCATAGATCTGGTCGGTGACGGTGCGCGGGCGCAACTCGTCCAGCAAGGGCAGGGCTGCTGCGGTTTCTGTCGGCATGTCGGACCCACCACGTTGACGCGTTTGCCAGACTAGCATATTAGATGACTAGAAGGCCCGCAAGGCGATTCGGAGGGAGACTTGCAGATGCCGCTTCTGGACGAGGATCGCCTGTTTCCGGTCGAGCCTGCCTTGCGCGATCTGGCGCGCGGCCTTTACGGAACGGTTTGCGACCTGCCGATCGTCAGCCCGCACGGCCATACCGACCCCCGCTGGTTCGCCGAGGATCAGCCTTTCCCCGATCCCGCGCAGCTGTTCGTGACGCCCGATCATTATGTCTTTCGGATGCTGGTTTCGCAGGGGGTGGCGCTGACCGACCTGGGCGTGCCGCGCGTGGACGGCGGCCCGACCGAAACGGACGGGCGCCGCATCTGGCGGCTGTTCGCCAGCCATTACCACCTGTTCGCGGGCACCCCCTCGCGGCTGTGGCTGGACCACGGCTTCCAGCATGTCTTCGGCATCGACCGCCGCCTGTCGGCGGAAACGGCCGACTGGTATTACGACCACATCGCCGATTGCCTGTCGCGCCCCGAGTTCCGCCCCCGCGCGCTGTTCAAGCGGTTCGGGATCGAGGTGATCGCCACCACCGAGCCTGCCACCGACGACCTGCGCTGGCACCGGATAATCCGCGGGTCCGGCTGGGACGGGCGCGTCGTCACCGCCTATCGCCCCGACGGCGTGGTGGATCCCGAGATGGCGGGCTTTGCCGAGAATGTCGCGCTGATGGGTCAGCAGACCGGCTTCGACACCGCCACCTGGAACGGCTATCTGGACGCGCACCGCGCGCGGCGGGCCTTTTTCAAGCAGTTCGGCGCGACCTCCAGCGACCACGGCCATGCCACCGCGCGGACCGAGGATCTGCCGCAGGCGGATGCGGCGGCGCTGTTCGGGAAGGCCCTGCGCGGCGCCTGCACCCCTGACGAAGCCGACGCCTTCCGCGGGCAGATGCTGACCGAGATGGCGCGGATGAGCCTGGAGGACGGGCTTGTGATGCAGATCCATCCCGGCGCGCGCCGCAACCATTCCGGCCCTGTGATGACGGTCCATGGCCGCGACAAGGGCTTCGACATTCCCGGCCGCACGGATTACGTCGCAGCCCTGCGCCCACTGCTGAACGCGGTGGGGATGCGTCCCGACCTGACGGTGATCCTGTTCACCCTGGACGAGACCAGCTATTCGCGCGAACTGGCGCCGCTGGCCGGCGCCTATCCCTGCCTGCGGCTCGGGCCGCCCTGGTGGTTCCACGACAGCCCCGAAGGCATGATGCGCTTTCGCCAGATGGCCACGGAAACCGCGGGCTTCCACAACACCGTGGGCTTCAACGACGACACCCGCGCCTTTTGCTCGATCCCCGCGCGCCACGATGTCGCGCGCCGCGTGGATTGCGCCTTTCTGGCCACCCTCGTCGCCACCGGACGCCTCCGCGAGGACGAAGCGCCCGATCTTGCGCGCCAACTGACCTACGGCCTCGCCAAGAAGGCCTACAAGCTCTGAGCTTCACCAACGGGAGGAAAACCATGAAGTTCGTCACCGCCACCATGGCCGCGCTGCTGGCCACGGCATCGCTTGCCGCCGCCCAGGAATGCGAAACCACCCTGCGGTCGTCCGACACCCATCCCGACGGCTATCCCACCGTCGAGGGCGTCAAGGCCATGGCCGCCGAGGTCAAGGAAAAGACCGGCGGCCGCATCTGCATCGAGGTGTTTCCGTCGTCCCAACTGGGCGAGGAAAAGGACACCATCGAGCAGACCCAGTTCGGCGTCATCGACATGGTGCGCGCGTCCTTCGGGTCGTTCAACGACATCGTGCCGGTCACGCAGACCCTGTCGCTGCCTTATCTGTTCACCTCGCCCGAACACCAGCACGCGGTCATGGACGGCCCCATCGGCGAGGAGATCGCCGAGGATTTCGCGGAACGCGACCTGATCGCGCTGGCTTATTACGACGGCGGGGCGCGCAACTTCTACAACTCGCAAAAGCCGATCCAGACGGTCGAGGACCTGAAGGGCATGAAGTTCCGCGTCATGCAGAACGACGTGTTCGTGGACATGATGGCGGCGCTTGGCGCCAACGCCACGCCCATGCCCTATGGCGAGGTTTATTCGTCCATCCAGACCGGCGTGATCGACGGGGCGGAAAACAACTTCCCGTCCTATGACAGTTCCGGCCATGCCGAGGTCGCCAAGTATTTCACGCTGGACCAGCACCTGATGGTCCCGGAACTGGTCGCGGTGTCCAAGGCCACCTGGGACAAGCTCTCGCCCGAGGATCAGGAGATCATGCGCACGGCCGCCAAAAACTCGGCCAGCTTGCAGCGCAGGCTCTGGGCCGAACAGGAAAAGGCCAGCGAGGAAAAGGTCGTGGCGGCGGGCGCCGAGGTCGTCAAGGACGTGGACAAGACCGCCTTCATCGAGGCGATGGCCCCCGTCTATGAAAAATACGCCGACACGCCCGAGGAGCAGGATCTGATCAAGCGCATCCGCGAAACCAAGTGAACGGCACGGCCGCCCCTTCATGGGGCGGCCTTTTTCCAACGGGGGCACGCGATGCGCGACGCTTTGACAAGACTGGCCGGGCTGACCGGCGCCGTGGCGACAGTGGGCCTGTGGATCGCCGGGATCGGGCTGGTGCTGATGACCGCCTTCGTCTTTGCCCAGGTGGTCTGGCGCTATGTGCTGGGCACCAGCCTGTTCTGGGCCGAACCCGCCAGCGTCATGCTGATGGGCTGGTTCATCTTCCTGGGCGCGGCCGTGGGCGTGAAGGAGGGTTATCACCTGTCCTTCGACGTGGGCCTGATGGTGGTGCCGGAAAGCTGGCGTCCGTGGTTCCATTCGCTGTCCGATCTGGTCGTGACGGCCTTCGGCCTTGGCATGGCCTGGTACGGCTGGCAGCTTGCCGCCAAGGCCGCCAGCGGCGTGGTGCCGGGGCTTGGCATTTCCCGCATCTGGGACTTCGCGCCGGTGATCGGCGGGGGCGTGCTGCTGGTCCTGTTTTCGGTGGAACGCATCCTGCGCCGCGCGGCGGGCCTGAAGACGGCGCGCTTCGGCGACATGGACGATGCGGCCGACGGCACCCCTGACGGCCATGCGGCCCCGGGCCGCGCCGAAGCCATGCTGCACCAGGAGAGATGAGATGGAATTGTGGATCCTGTTCGGCAGCTTCGTGGCGCTGCTTCTGATCGGAACGCCCGTGGCCTTCTGCCTTGGCGCGTCGTCCTTCTTCACCGTGCTGTATCTGGGCCTGCCGCCGGTGGTGGTGTTCCAGCGCCTGAATTCGGGCATTTCCGTCTTCGCGCTGATGGCCATTCCGTTCTTCATCTTCGCGGGCGACCTGATGGTCAGGGGCGACATCGCCCGCCGCCTTGTGGCGCTTGCCGGATCGCTGATCGGGCACATGCGCGGCGGCCTCGGGCAGGTCAACATCGTGGCGTCCCTGATGTTCGGGGGCGTGTCGGGATCGGCCGCGGCGGACGCCAGCGCGGTCGGCGGCCTGATGGTGCCGCAGATGAAGGCGCGCGGCTATGACGTGGACTATGCCGTCAACATTACCGTGGTCAGTTCCATCATCGCGCTGATGATCCCGCCCAGCCACAACATGATCATCTATTCCATCGCCGCCGGGGGCCGGCTGTCCATCGCCGACCTGTTCACCGCGGGCATCATCCCCGGCCTGGTGCTGGCCGCCAGCCTGATGGTCGCGACCTGGTGGGTGGCGAAAAAGCGCGGCTACCCGACCGAGCCCTTCCCCGGCCTTGCCGCCGTGGGCGCGCTGTTCGTGTCGGCCATGCCCGGCCTGATCCTGATCGCGATCATCTTCGGCGGCGTGCGCTCGGGCTGGTTCACGGCGTCGGAATCCTCGAACATCGCGGTGGTCTATGCGCTGCTGGTGACCGCCCTGGTCTATCGCAGCCTGCCTTTGTCGGAATTCATCGAGGCGACAAAGGGCGCCGTCCGCACCACCGCCATGGTGCTGCTGGTGATCGGCTGCGCGGCCTGCTTCGGCTGGCTGCTGGCCTATCTCAAGGTGCCGACGCAACTGGTCGAGATCCTGCAAGGCTTGTCCAGCAATCCGCTGGTGATCCTGCTGCTGATGAACGTGATCCTGCTGATCCTGGGCACCTTCATGGACATGTCGCCGCTGATCGTCATCACCACGCCGATCTTTCTGCCCGTGGCCACCGCCTTCGGCGTCGATCCGGTGCATTTCGGGGTGATCCTGATCCTGAACCTGGGGATCGGCCTTTGCACGCCGCCGGTGGGCGCGGTGCTGTTCGTGGGTTGCGCCGTGGGCCGCATCAGCATCTGGCAGGCCATGCGCACGATCTGGCCCTTTTACGGGGCGGCCTTCGCCACGCTGATGCTGGTGACATACATCCCCGCCCTGTCCCTCTGGCTGCCGAGCGTCTTCCGATGAGCGATCCCGTCCGCACCGTGCTGGCCCACGCGCCCGACCTGATGGTTGTCCGCTTCGCCTTCGACGCGGGCGACCGGGGCGCGCCGCACAGCCATCCCCATGTGCAATCGACCTATGTGCAGTCGGGCCGCTACCGCTTCACCGTAAACGGCCGCGAGTTTCAGGTCGGGCCGGGCGACGCCTTCGTGATCCCCTCGAACGCCGAACACGGCTGCACCTGCCTGGAGGGGGGCGTGCTGATCGACAGCTTCACCCCTCGCCGCGACGATTTCCTGTGAAAGGCCCAAGACCATGACCACCCATGTCGAAACCCGCCACGCGATCCATCCCGACCATGCCAAGCGCATGGACACGGCGGACCTGCGCCGGCATTTCCTGGCCGAGGGCCTGTTTGCCGACGCCGAAGTCCGGCTGGTCTACACCCATTACGACCGCTTCGTGGTGGGCGGCGCGGTGCCGAACGGGGCCGACATATCCCTGAAGAAAATCGAGGAAACCAAGACCGGCACCTTTCTGGAACGGCGCGAGATGGGCATCGTCAACATCGGCGGCACCGGCAGCGTCACGGCGGCGGGCCAGACCTGGGAGATGAAAAACGGCGATGTCCTTTATCTGGGCATGGGTTCCGGCGCGGTGACCTTCAGCGGCGGGGGGCGGTTCTACATCGCCTCCTGCCCCGCCCACCGGGAACTGCCCTGCCGGCTGGTCACGGTGGCAGAGGCCAAGGAGATGAAGACCGGCGCGGTGGAAACGTCCAACAAGCGCACCATCCGCCAGTTCATCCATCCGCTGGTCATGGAAAGCTGCCAGCTTGTGCTGGGCTACACCACGCTGGAGGACGGATCGGTCTGGAACACCATCCCCTCGCATGTCCACGACCGGCGGATGGAGGCATACCTGTATCACGGCATGGCGCCGGAAGCCCGCGTCCTGCACCTGATGGGCGAACCTCGGGAAACCCGGCACATCTTCGTCGCCAACGAGCAGGCGGTGATCTCGCCGCCGTGGTCGGTCCATTCGGGGGCGGGGATCGGCGGCTATACCTTCATCTGGGCCATGGCGGGCGACAACGTGGATTACACCGACATGGACTTTGTCCAGCCGGAGGATCTGCGGTGAACCCCTTTTCGCTGGAGGGCCGGACCGCGCTTGTGACCGGCGCCAACACCGGCATCGGGCAGGCGATCGCCGTGGCGATGGCGCAGGCCGGGGCCGATGTGATCGCCGCCGGCCGCCGCGACTGCGACGAAACGCTGGCGCTGATGGGCGGCGGACGGCAGATGCGGCTGGATTTCGGCGACCCCATGGCCGCGCGAGACGTGTTTTCCGGCGAACGCATCGACATTCTGGTCAACAACGCGGGCATCATCCGCCGCGCCGACGCGGTCGATTTCTCCGAGGCCGACTGGGACGCGGTGATGGACACCAACCTCAAGGCGCTGTTCTTCACCTGCCAGGCTTTCGCGCGCGCCGCGCTGCCGCGCGGACGGGGCAAGATCGTCAACATCGCGTCGCTGCTGTCCTTCCAGGGCGGCATCCGGGTGCCGTCCTATACGGCCAGCAAGCACGGCGTCGCGGGCCTGACCAGGCTGATGGCGAACGAATGGGCGGCATCCGGCCTCAACGTCAACGCCATTGCGCCGGGCTATATCGAGACCAACAACACCACCGCCCTGCGCGCCGATCCCGACCGGTCCCGCGCGATCCTGGACCGCATCCCCGCGGGCCGCTGGGGCCGCCCCGAGGACATCGGCCAGACCGCCGTGTTCCTGGCAGCGGCGGCGTCCGACTACATCAACGGCGCGGTTCTGAACGTCGATGGAGGCTGGCTTGCGCGATAGGCTTTACCGCGACCCCACGGCCAAGGCGGGCATCGTCCATCTGGGCCTCGGCGCCTTCTTCCGCGCCCATGGGGCGATCTATGTCGCGCAGGCGGGCGGTTGGGGCATCACCGGCGTGTCGCTGCAATCGCCGGGCACGCGCGACAGGCTGCAACCGCAAGGCTGGGCCTATACGGCGGTGGAGCTTGGCCCCGACGGCGAGAAGCCGCAGGTGGTCACGGTTCTGCGCGACGTGCTGGTCGCGTCCGAAGACCGCCAGGCGGTGCTGGACGCCATGGCCTCGCCCGCCACCCATATCGTCAGCCTGACGGTAACGGAAAAGGGCTATTGCCACGAGCCGTCCACGGGGCGGCTGAACCGCGACCATCCCGACATCGCGCACGATCTGGCAAACCCGCTGCCTCGATCCGCGCCGGGCTTTCTGGTGCGCGCCCTGGCCGCCCGCCGCGCGGCGGGGCTGCCGCCCTTCACGGTGCTGTGCTGCGACAACCTGCCGGAAAACGGCCGGGTGGTGCGCGGCGTGGTGGGGGAACTTGCCCGCCTGATCGACCCCGCGCTGGCGGACTGGATCCTTGCGAACGGCGCCTTTCCCGCGACCATGGTGGACCGCATCGTGCCCGCCGCCACGCCCGCCGACCTGGACCGGCTGGAAGCCGCGGCCGGATACCGCGACGAGGCCCCGGTCATGCACGAACCCTTCCGCCAGTGGGTGATCGAGAACGATTTCTGCGGTCCCCGCCCCGCCTTCGAAACCGTCGGCGTGCAGATGGTCGCCGACGTGACCCCCTATGAACACATGAAGCTGCGGATGCTGAACGGCACCCATTCCAGCCTCGCCTATCTCGGCTATCTGGCGGGGCACGAAACGATCGCGGACACGATGGCCGATCCGGTCTTCGCCCGCTTCGTGCGCGGCCTGTGGCGCCACGAGATCATCCCGGCGCTGACCCCTCCGCCCGGAGAGGATCCGGGCGCCTATGCCGACGCGCTGGCGGCGCGCTACGCCAATCCGGCGATCCGCCACCGCACCTGGCAGATCGCGATGGACGGCAGCCAGAAGCTGCCGCAGCGCATCCTGGGCACCATCGCGGAAAGCCGGGCGGCGGGACGCGCCGTGCCGGGGCTGACCTTGGCCGTCGCGGCCTGGATGCGCTACACCTCGGGCCGCGACGAACAGGGCGCGGCGATCGAGGTCAGGGATCCGCTGGCCCTCCGCCTTGCCGCCCTGTGGCGCGACGATCCGGCGCAGACGGTCGCGGGCTTCCTGCGCCTGGCCGAGGTCTTTCCGCCCGCGCTGCGCGAGGACGCGGGCTTTGCGGCGGACGTGACGGACGCCTTGGCCGGCTTGGTCCGCGACGGGGCGCGGGCCTGCATCCAGGGCAGGGTCGATGCCTGAGCCTCTGGTCCTCAACCCCGCCGACACCGTGGCGATCCTGACCGAAAAGGGGATCGCCCCGGCGGGCCACAAGATCGCGCGCACGGCCATTGCCCCCGGCGCGGCGGTAATCAAATACGGCCAGGTCATCGGCTATGCGACCGAGGGGATCGCGGCGGGCGCCCATGTCCACAGCCACAACTGCGCCTTCGGCGAACATGGCCGCGATTATCGCCCCGGCGCGGGGCTGGCGGCGGCGCAGGCGGCGCTGGAGCGTTGTCGCGGCCCCGCCCTGAACTTTGACGGCTATCGCCGCGCGGGCGGGCAGGTGGGCACCCGCAACTTCGTCGCCCTGGTGGCGACGGTGAACTGTTCCGCCACCGTGATCCGCCGCGCCGCCGAGGAGCTGCGCATCGAAGGCGCGCTGGCCCCCTTTCCCCATGTCGACGGCGTCGTGGCCTTTGCCCACGGCACAGGCTGCGGCATGGCCGACAGCGGCCCGGGCTGGACCGCCCTGCAACGCGTTCTGACCGGCCATGCGGGCCATCCGAACGTGGGCGCGGCCCTGTTCGTGGGCCTGGGCTGCGAGGTGATGCAGATCGCCCGCATGAAGCGGGAACTGGGGCAGGCCGCGCGCTTTCACGGCCTCACCATCCAGGAGAACGGCGGCACCCGGGCCACCATCGACGCGATCAAGGCCCGGGTCCGCGCCCTGCTGCCGCAGGTCAACGACATCCGCCGCGCGCCCGCGCCCGCCGCCAAGCTGAAGATCGGCCTGCAATGCGGCGGATCGGACGGGTTTTCCGGCATCACCGCCAATCCCGCCCTTGGGGTTGCCTGCGACATGCTGGCCGCGCAGGGCGCATCGGTGGTGCTGTCCGAAACGCCCGAGATCTATGGCGCGGAACGGCTGCTGCTGGACCGCGCGGCCTCGCCCGCGATTGCCGAAAGGCTGCTGGAACGGCTCCGCTGGTGGGAGGATTACGCGGCCCGCAACGGCGCGTCGCTGGACAACAATCCAAGTCCCGGCAACAAGGCGGGCGGGCTGACCACGATCCTGGAAAAATCCCTGGGCGCGGTTGCCAAGGCCGGGGCCACGCCGCTGAACGCGGTCCTGGATTATGCCGAACCGATCACCGCGCCGGGGCTGAACTTCATGGACACGCCGGGCTACGATCCCGTCTCGGCCACCGGCCAGATCGCCGGAGGAGCGCAGCTGATCGTTTTCACCACCGGCCGCGGATCGGCCTTCGGATCGAAACCCGCGCCGACGATCAAGCTGGCCACCAACGACGCGCTGTTCGCGGCCATGCCCGACGACATGGACCTGAACTGCGGCGACATCCTGTCCCGGGGCGTGCCTCTGGAAACCAAGGCGCGCGAGATCGTGGACCTGATCCTTGCCACCGCATCGGGGCGGGCGACCCGGTCCGAGAACCTGGGCCTGGGGGACCATGAATTCGTGCCCTGGCAGATCGGCGCGGTGGTGTGACGCCGGGCGGCGCCTCGGCCCCCGGGGCCGGCTGCCAGCAGGATCACAAAGCGGGCCAGCCAGACCATCGGCCAGGCGGAACTTGCGCCGGGCAGGGTGGCCAGGTTCCCATTATTGCTGCCGTGTTCTTCGAACAGCAAGCCCGTGTCGCCGGCCCGGCGGGGTCGCCAGCAGGCGCTGGCCCTGGTCCGGCCAGACGCCCCGGAACTGCGACGTGCTCCGCGCCGGCTTCAGCGGCATCACGACTCCAGGCGCCGGAAAAAGCGTCAGCAGCACCGCCAGGGCCCGGACGCCTGGGGCCGGTCCTGGGGCGATGCGGTCATGGCGCTGGCCGTGAACGCGGTCCTGCACCGCCTGATGGAGCCATTGCCCCAGGTGGTGCAGGTTGAAAACGGGACCGTCGTCAAGGCTACAGGCGACTGCCTGACGGCCATCTGGAACGCGCCGCTGGACGTGACCGACCATGCCGCCCGCGCGGTGGCCTCAGCCCGCCAAATGATCGCCACGCGGCCGCGCTGAACACGGAGTTCGCGCGCGAGGGCTTGGCCAGCGGCATCGGCATCAACACCGGCACCTGCATCGCCGGCAACATGGCGTCGGGCGCCCGCTTCGATTGTCATGCCACCGGGGACGCGGTGAACCTGGCCTCGCGCCTTTTCACGCCCGCCTGACCGGCGCCGCGCCCGAAGCCGGGGAAAAAGTTCCGGTCCCGGCCCCCCTGCCGGAAAACCCGTTCCTTCTTGCGGGCAGGCGGGGCGCGCGGGCTTGCGGCGGGAACGCGACCGGCTAATGTCCCCTGCGACAGCGACCCCCGTCGGACGGAGAAACCCATGAGCAGACTTCCCCTGCGCTCGATCGAGGACGCGCCCGAGGCGGCCCGGCCCCGCCTGGAGGCCGCGCAAAAGAACAACGGCTTCCTGCCCAACCTGGTGCGGCTTCTGGCCAATGCCCCAGCGGCCCTGGAAGCCTATCAAACCGTGTCGGCGATCAATGCCGGCACGTCCCTGACGCTGGCCGAACGCGAGGCGGTGCAGATCGCCGCGGCGGCGACCCATGGCTGCGGCTTCTGCGTGGCGGGCCACAGCGCCATTGCCGACAGGAAGGCCGGACTGGACGGCGCGGTGATCGGCGCCCTGCGGGACGGAGCAACCGTTCCCGATGCCCGGCTGGACGCGGTGGCGCGGTTCACCAGGGCGGTGATCGCCTCGCGCGGGGCGGTGCCGGACGCGGATCTGACCGCCTTCAAGGCGGCCGGTTTCGACAATGGGGCCGCGCTGGAAGTCGTGCTGGGCGTCAGCCTGGCGACGCTGTGCAACTTTGCCAACAACCTGGGCCAGCCCGCGCTGAACCCGGAACTGTCCGCCTATGAATGGCGCCCGGTGGTGCCCGCGCAATGACGCGAGGGCTGCCGCAGGATCTGGCGGAATGGCTTGCCGCCCGGGCCGAGGGGATCGACGCAGGCGACGTGCCTGCGGATCTGATCCTGCCGCGCTTGGGCGACGCGGGGTTGGCCAGGATCGGCGTGCCGCGGGCCTTGGGCGGTTCCGGCGGCGCGGTCATGGACGGGGTGGGAACGATCGCCGCCGTGGCCCGCGAATCGCTGGCCGCCGCCTTTATGCTGTGGGGCCATCGCTGTTTCATCGAATTCATGGTCCAGACCCCGAACCACGCCCTGCGCGACCGGCTTTTGACGGATCTGCTGGCGGGGCGGGTGGCCGGGGCCTCGGGCCTGTCGAACGTGATGAAGTTCCTGGCGGGGCTGGAACCGTTGCAGGTGGCGGCCCGCCCCGACGGCGACGATCTGGTCATCGACGGCACGCTGCCCTGGGTCACGAACCTGCGCGGGCAGGGATTTTTCGTGGCCGCCGCTGCCGATCCGGCGGATGGCGGACCGGCGATGATCGTGGCGCTGGCCCATGACGATCCGGGCGTCCGGCGCAGCGCCGATCTGGCGCTGATCGGAATGCGGTCCTCGGACACGGCCGCGCTGCGGATCGAGGGGGTCCGCATCGGGCGCGACCGCGTCATCGCCGCCGACGCCCCCGCCTGGCTGCCGGGCGTGCGCCCGACCTTTCTGGCCCTGCAATGCGGCATGGCCATCGGCCTTGCCCGGCGGTCCCTGGCCGAGGCCGCCGGAGCGGGCGGGGCCGGGCGCGGCGTGCTGGCCGCCCCGGTCGCCGCGTTGCAGGCGCGGCTGGACCAGACGGTCGCCTTGCTGGACGCGGGCCTGGCCTCGGGCAGCTTCGTCACCCGGCCCGCCGCCCTGTTCGAGCTGCGCATCGCCCTGTCGGACATCGTGTTCGAGGCGGTATCGCTGGAATTGCAGGCGGGCGGCGGACGCTGCTATCTGCAAGAGCCGGGCCAAGGCTTCGCCCGCCGCTGGCGCGAGGCGGCCTTTGTCCCGATCATCACCCCCAGCACCGTGCAGCTGCGCACCGCCCTTGCCGCCATGGGCCGCGCCGCATGAGCTTGCGCGATGCCCCTCCCGTGCTGCGCGCCGCAGGGGTGGCGCTGCGCTATCCCGGCGCGGCGGCCCCCGTGCTGGAAGGCTTCAACCTGGATCTTGCGCCCGGAGAGATCGTCTCGGTCCTGGGGCCGAGCGGGGTGGGCAAGTCCAGCCTGTTGCGCGTTCTGGCAGGCTTGCAGCCGCCCGATGCGGGCCGGATCGAGATGGAGGGCGCGCCCCTGTCGGGCGTCCATCCCCGGCTTGCCATGGCCTTCCAGCAGCCCGGCCTGCTGCCCTGGCTGGATCTGGAACGCAACGTCGCCTTTGGCCTGGATTTCAGGCGCCAGCCGCACCTGCCGCCGGGCGAACGCCAAGCCCGCATTGACCGCGCCATTGCCGAGGTCGGGCTGGACCATGCCCGCCGCCTGCGCCCCGCCGCCCTGTCCGGCGGCATGGCGCAGCGCGCCGCGCTGGCCCGCTGCCTGGCCCGCCAGCCCCGGGTGCTGCTGCTGGACGAGCCCTTCGGCGCGCTGGACGAGGTGACGCGGGCCTTGATGCAGGACCTGCTGGTCAAGGTCGTGGCCGACTATCGGACCGCGGCCGTGCTGGTGACACACGACATCGACGAGGCTCTGCTGGTGTCCGACCGCGCGATCCTGCTGGGCGGCAGCCCGGCGGGCCGGATCGGCGAATGGCGCCTTGACCTGCCCCGCCCGCGCGAGGATCACCTGGCCGAGCTTGGCCGCATCCGCATCGACATCGTGGGCGCGTTGCGCCGCGCGATCCGCCGCCATTGAAGGACCGTCCCATGCCGACCGAAGACAGCCTGTTTTCCCGCCGCGACATCATGCGCCTGTCGGCGCTGCTGACGGCCTCGGGGGCGCTGCCCTTTCTGCGCGCCCGCGCCGCCCGCGCCCAGGACGCGGACGAGCCCGTGCGCATCGGCTACCTGCCGATCACCGACGCAACGCCCCTGCTGGTCGCCCACGGCAAGGGCTTTTTCGAGGCCGAGGGCCTGGCCGTGGAAAAGCCCGTGATGTTCCGCGGCTGGTCCCAGATCGTCGAGGCCTTTCTGGCGGGCCAGGTGAACGTCATCCATCTTTTGTCGCCCATCACCATCTGGGCGCGCTACGGCGGCGGGACGCCCGCCAAGGTGGTCGCCTGGAACCACACCTCGGGGTCCGCCCTGACGGCGGCGAACGGCATCGCGGGCGTCGCGGATCTGGGCGGCAAGACGGTCGCGATCCCTTATTGGTATTCGATCCACAACGTCGTGCTGCAACGCCTGCTGCGCGAGAACGGGCTGGAGATCGTGACCTCGGGCGCCCCTGCCGCAAACCAGGTGGCGCTGTCGCTGATGTCTCCCGCCGACATGGTGCCGGCCTTGGCCGCGGGCCAGATCGCCGGCTACATCGTGGCCGAGCCCTTCAACGCCGCGGCCGAGGTCAACGGCATCGGCAAGGTGCTGCGCTTCACCGGCGACGTGTGGCGCGACCATGCCTGCTGCCTGGTCTTCATGCACGAGGACCATCTGGCCAACCGTCCCGAATGGTCGCAAAAGGTCGTGAACGCCATGGTCAGGGCGCAGCTCTGGACCCGCGACAACCGCGCGGAAACCGCGCGGCTGCTGTCGGCGGCCGATCCGCAGAAATACACCCCCCATTCGCCCGAGATCCTGGCCCGCGTGCTGACGCCCTCGGACACCGACATGCAGGGCTATGCCGCCTCGGGCGCGATCCGCCATCCCGACTGGCAAGACAAGCGCATAGATTTCCAACCTTATCCATTCCCGTCCTATACCGCCGAACTGGTGCGGATGCTCAAGGACACCCGGGTCGAGGGCGAACGGGGCTTTCTGGACGCGCTGGACCCGGACTTCGTGGCGGGCGATCTGGTCGACGACAGCTTCGTGAAAAAGGCCCTGGAAGGGGTCGGCGGGCTGCCCGCCTTCGGCCTGCCCGAGGGCTGGACGCGGACCGAGGTCGTTCAGGCGTGATCGCGGCGACGGCTGACAAGGCGCGCGGCCCGTCGCGGCTGCGGGGCGCGGTGCTGGGGCTGGCGGGCATCGGGCTCTTGCTGCTGGCCTGGTGGCTGGCGACCGACGTGATCGCGGACGACGCCAGCTTCGCCCGGCGCTTTTCGCCCTCGCGCGCCTTTCCGGCGCTGGCGGGCCTGCTGGCCGGCCCCGACCTGTGGCTGCATGTCGGCCAAAGCCTGCGGCGCGTCCTTGTGGGCCTTGCCGCCGCGCTGCTGGCCGGGGTGCCGCTGGGCCTTCTGGTCGGCGCCTCGCGCCTGGCCGAGGCCGCGACCACGCCCGCCTTCCAGTTCCTGCGCATGATCTCTCCGCTGTCCTGGATGCCGATCGCGGTGATGGTGTTCGGCGTGGGCGACGCGCCGATCTATTTTCTTCTGGGTTTCGCCGCGCTTTGGCCGATCCTGCTGAACACCGCCGCGGGCGTGCGCCAGCTGGACCCGCAATGGCTGCTGCTGTCCCGAAGCCTGGCCGCCACCCGCTGGGAAACGCTCGGCCGCGTGATCCTGCCCGGCGTCCTGCCGCAGGTGCTGACCGGATTGCGGCTGGCCATCGGCATCACCTGGATCGTTCTGGTCCCGGCCGAGATGCTGGGCGTGCAGGCGGGATTGGGCTATTTCATCCTCGATACCCGCGACAGGCTGGCCTATGACCAGCTGATGGCCGTGGTGCTGGTGATCGGTGTGCTGGGCTATGGCTTGGACGCCCTGGCGCGCGCCGCCATCCGCCGGGTCGCCCCCGCCGCCTGACGGGTCGGGCCGCTGCGGCAGGCCTGCGCGGCCTGCGGAACCAGTCTTCCGTCTGGTGCCGCCGCCCCGGGCGGCACGTTCCAGAACCGCCCGGACCTTCGGAATCGCCCGAAAGGCAGCTTTCGCCTAAGACACGACCAGAGAAGTCGTTGACAGGAGAAGCGCGTGGCCTTCCGCACCGCCCCTTTTTCGGGCAGCCCTCAGCCCCTTCAAGGACGCGCGCCCTGGCCGATCTGGCGCTGGACAAGCTGACGCTGATCCTGGGCGGGCCGGTCTACAAGGACAGCTGTCCGGGGCTGTTCAAGCACCTGTTCGACCTGACCAACCCCGAGGTTCTGCGCCACACGTCCGCGCTGCTGACCGCGACAGGCGGCGGCGACTGCCATGCCCTTCGGCAACATCGCGGCGCCGGGCTGTCGCCACCACCCGGCGGTGATGGCGCAGGCGGCGGCGACGCTGCAACGGATGTTCCCCGACCGCTTGGGCGTGGACAGGATCTTCGTGCACAATGTCGGTTGCAACCAGGACGCGTCCATCGACATGGCGGCGCGGAAGTTGGTGGCGACAACGGGCGGAAAGTGAAACCGGCCCGCCCGGCGGGGCGGGACGGCCGCGGGGAACGGTGGGGTTCGTCCCGTCATCACCCCGCCACACCCTTACGGCCTGTCCCGCCAGCGGTTCACCAGCGGATAGCGCCGGTCCAGCCAAAAGGCCCTGGTCGAGATCCTCGGTCCCGGCGCCGCCTGGTACCGCTTCCACTCGCTGCCATAAAGCAGCTTTTCCACCGTTCTGACCGTATCCGCGTCGAAACCCCGGTCCACCAGATCGCGCAGCGACAGATCCTGTTCGACCAGCCCTTCCAGGATCGCGTCCAGCACCTCGTAGGGGGGCAGCGAATCCTCGTCCTTCTGGTCGGGGCGCAGTTCGGCCGAGGGCGGCTTGGCGATGATCCGGGGCGGGATCACTTCGCCCGCCCGGCCCATCATCCAGTCGCGATGGTTCCCGTTGCGCCAGCGGCAGGTCTGGAACACGCGTGTCTTGTAAAGGTCCTTGATCGGGTTGTATCCGCCCGCCATGTCGCCATAGATGGTGGCATAGCCCACGCCGACCTCGGACTTGTTGCCGGTGGTCAGCAGCATCCCCCCGAACTTGTTGGAAATCGCCATCAGCATCAGCCCGCGCAGGCGGGACTGGACGTTTTCTTCGGTGATGTCGGGCCGCGTGCCGGCCATCAGATGCGCCAGCGCGCCGCCCACCGCATCGCGCGCGCCCTCGATATGCACGGTGTCCAGCCGCACGCCCAGCCGGGCCGCGCAATCGGCGGCATCCTCCAGGCTGACCCGGGAGGTGTATTCGCTGGGCAGCATCACGCAATGCACGTTTTCGGGTCCGACGGCGTCGGCCGCGATGGCGGCCACAAGCGCGGAATCGACGCCGCCCGACAGGCCCAGCACCACCTTGGAAAAGCCCGACTTGCGCAGGTATTCGCGCAGGCCCAGCATCATCGCCTGGTAGTCCTGTTCCCATTCGTCGGGCTGAGGCGCCATCAGGCCCGGTTCGGCCCGCCAGCCTCCGTCGGTCAGGGTGAAATCGACATGAGCCAGCATCTCCTGGAACGGCGGAAGCTGCACGGCCTTGTGGCCGCCGGGGTTCAGCACGAAGCTTGCGCCGTCGTACAGCTGGTCGTCCTGGCCGCCGACCATGTTGACATAGACCAGCGGCAGGCCCGTTTCCACGACACGCCCGACCATATGGCCCATGCGCAGGTCCAGCTTGTTCCTGTGATAAGGCGAGCCGTTCGGCACCACCAGGATCTCGGCCCCCGTCTCGGCCAGGGTTTCGGCCACGTCGGCGGACCAGGCGTCCTCGCAGACAGGCGAACCGATGCGGGCTGCGCCGACCGGATAAGGACCGCTGATCGGGCCGGAATCGAACAGGCGCAGTTCGTCGAACAACTGCTTGTGCGGCAGGCGGTGCTTCAGGACGCGGGCGACCGGCGCGCCGTCCTTGAAGACCCAATAGGCGTTGTACAGCCTGTCGCCGTCCCGCCACGGCCCGCCGATGCCAAGGGTCGGACCCTGCGCGCAAAGCGCGGCCAGTTCCGCGATCGCCTCCTCGGCCTGGCGGGTGAAGGCGGGCTTCAGCACCAGATCCTGGGTCTGGTATCCGGTGATGAACATCTCGGGCAGGGCCAGCATGTCGGCGCCCGCGGCCTTTGCAGCCTCCCACGCCTGACGGGCCTTGCCGGCGTTGCCCTGAAGATCGCCGACCGTGGCGTTCAGCTGGCCGATGGTCAGGCGGAAGCGGTTCGTCATGGTCAGGCCCCTGTTTCTCTCGGCTCCGTGATAGGCGAGGGGACGCGAAAGGAAAAGTCGGGCTTTGCGCGCGCGGTCCCGCTGCGCTAGATCATGGGCAAAAGACAAAGGGCAAGTGGCGATGAAGGCGGCAAGTTGGGCGGCTGTGCTGGCGCTGTTGGCGGGAACCACCGCCGCAGAGGCGCAGGTCGTCACCAAGCAATACGATGACGGCGGCGTCTACGAGGGCACCTTCCGCAACGGCCGCCAGCATGGGCAGGGCAGCTATACCCTGCCGAACGGCTATCGCTACGAAGGCGATTGGGTCGAGGGCGAGATCCTGGGCCAGGGCCGCGCCACCTTTCCGAACGGGTCCGTCTACGAAGGCCAGTTCGCCGAAGGCAAGCCCAACGGCACGGGCACCATCACCTATGCCGATGGCGGCACCTACGAAGGCGATTGGGTCGCGGGCGAGATCACCGGCACCGGCGTGGCGCGCTATGCCAACGGGTCGGTCTATACCGGCGATTTCGTCAAGGGCCTGCATCAGGGCAAGGGCGTGCTGACGCAGCCCAACGGCTATCGCTACGAAGGCGACTGGAATGCGGGGGTCAAGGAAGGGCAGGGCCGGATCACCTATCCCGACGGCGCGGTCTACGAAGGCGGAATGCTGGCGGGCCAGCGCGCGGGCAAGGGCAAGCTGACCATGGCCGACGGGCTGGTCTATGACGGCATCTGGTCGGCGGGGCAGATGTCGGGCACGGGCGTGCTGGTGCAGGGGACGGGCGACCGCTACGAAGGCCAGATGCTGAACGGCAAGCGCGAAGGGCAGGGCGTCGCCACCTATGCCAACGGCGATGTCTATGACGGAGAGTTCAAGGCCGACCGCCGCCACGGCCAGGGCACCTTCACCGGCACCGACGGCTATGTCTACAGCGGTTCCTGGGTCGAGGGCCGGATGGAGGGGCAGGGCCGGATCACCTATCCCGACGGCTCGGTTTACACCGGCGCCATGAAGGCCGACCGCCCCGACGGCACGGGCACCATCACCTATCCCGACGGCGCCAGCTATTCCGGCCAGTGGAAGGCCGGCGTGATCGAGGGCGAGGGCAAGGCCACCTATGCCAACGGCATGGTCTACGAGGGCGGCTTCAGGAACGCCCGCAACCACGGCCAGGGCCGGATGACCTATCCCGACGGCTATGTCTACACGGGCGCTTGGGCCGACGGCCAGCGCCATGGCGAGGGCCAGGCGACCTATCCCGACGGCACCGTCTATACCGGCGGCTTCGTGAACGGGTTGCGCGAAGGCACCGGCAAGCTGACCACGCCCGACGGCTTCGTTTACGAGGGCGGCTGGAAGGCCGGGGAAATCGACGGCACGGGCGTCGCGACCTATGCCAGCGGCGACCGCTACGAGGGCAGCTTCGTGGCGGGCAAGCGGCAGGGCCGGGGCGTCATGCGCTATGCCAGCGGAGAGGTCGCGTCCGGCGAATGGGACCAGAACCGCCTGGTGGAAAGCGGCCCCGCCCCCGAGACCCGAGAAACGGAAACGCCTGCCATGCCCCCCGAGGCGCCGGCCCCCTAGCATGCCTGCCCGCACGCACCGCCGCGCTTCGGCCGGCGGCCGCAGGGCAGGAGGGTCCCGCCCCGCTATCACAGGCCTTGCCCCGCCCGTTCCAACTGTCCTTCACCTTTGCCCAAATATCCTCGGGAGGAGTCCCGCAGGGACGGGGGGCAGACGGCCCCCTTTCCTCAACGGCTCCGCGGGTGGACCGCCGGTCCGGGGCCGTCGCCTGCCCTGGCTCGGCCTTACTGGATCGCGAACGGCTGGACGAACCGATACGCCGCCTTTGTCAGGCTTGAGGGCGCCGCGGGACAGCGCGCGCGGCCCATGGCGCGCGTGATTTCCCGATCCACCCGGGCGTTGCCGGTCGAGCCGGTCAGCGACGCGGACTGAACCCTGCCGTTGCGCGCGATAACCAGGGCGACCGTGCTGCGTGCCCCGCTTGCCCCCGACACGCGGGAAGCCGAGCGCAGCAGGCAGACGCCGACCTGCTGTTTCCAGCTGGCCTCGTCCCGGGCCAGCTGCTGTGCGCTGACCCCGGTTCTGCCGGTGGCGCCTTGTTGCCCTTGTTCGACCCGGCGCGTCTGCTGCTGCCGGGGCGCCGGCTGTTCCTGCCTGCGGGGTTCGGCCTGCCGCTGCGGTTCGGGTTCGCGCCGTTCACGGCGCGGCTCGGCCTGGCGCTGCGGCTCCGGCTCGCGCTCGGGGCGGCGCTGCGGGCGGGCCGAACTGTTCAGCACGACCTCGGGCGGGGTTTCCAGTTCGGGCGGCGCGGGCGGAAACAGTTCCGCCATGTCGTCAAGCGGTTCCAGCCGCGGCAAGGGCGGCAGGTCCAACGGCTCGGCGACCTCCTCGGGCTCCGGTTCGGGCTCCGGTTCGGGTTCAGGTTGCGGCTCCGGCTCCGGCTCGGGTTCCTCGACAGGTTCCTCGGCGGCCTCCTCGACCGGCTCCTCGGGGGCTTCCTCAGTGGCTTCCTCAGTGGCTTCCTCGGTCGGGGCGACGGCTTCCGGGGTTTCCTCGGCGGGGGCCAGATCCACGAAAACGGGTTCGGGCAGGCCAGGGGGGGCGGCGGCCTCGGCGCGCTCCATGAGCCACAAGGCCCCGCCCAGATGCAGCACCAGCACCAGAACCGAGGCGCCGCCCCAAAGGGCGCCCTCTCGCATCGCGCGGGCGGCGCGCCCGGTCATCGCGCGGGTTCCGCGGCGGCAGGTGTGGCTGCGGCGGGGACGGCGGGCGGCGTGCCCGCTGTGGTGCCCCCTGTGGTCGACTCAAGCCCCACAAGCGCGATCTTGAGATAGCCGGTGTCGCGCAAGGTGTTCATCACCCCCATCAGGTCGCCATAGGCGACTTCGCGGTCGGCGCGCAGGAAGATGCGCTGTTCCCGGTCGCCCTCGGTGGCGGCGGCCAGGGCGGCGGCCAGGCCGCCCGGCGCGATGTCGGCGTTGTCCAGCGCCAGCGTCAGGTCCGGCTTCACGGTCACGTAGACCGGCTGGTCGGGACGCTCCGCGGGCGTGGCGTTCGACACCGGCAGATCGACATTCACATCGACCGTCGCCAGGGGGGCCGCGACCATGAAGATGATCAGCAGCACCAGCATCACGTCGATAAAGGGGGTGACGTTGATCTCGTGGTTTTCCTCAAGATCGTCGCCGCCGCCTTCGCGAATCCTGCCGGCCATGGCTTATTCCCCCGGTTTGGCGTTGAGGACGCGGAAATCCAGGTCGCGGCTGACCAGCTGGCGCACGCCCGCCGCCGCATTGGCAAGCCGCAGGCGATAGCCGGTGATGCCGCGGGCGAAGACGTTGTAGATCACCACGGCGGGAATCGCCGCAACCAGGCCGATGGCGGTGGCCAGCAGCGCCTCGGCGATGCCGGGGGCCACAACGGCGAGGTTGGTGGTCTGGGATTCGGAAATCCCGATGAAGCTGTTCATGATTCCCCAGACGGTGCCGAACAGGCCCACAAAGGGCGCGGTCGAGCCGATGGTGGCCAGCACGCCCGTGCCCCGGCCCATGCGGCGGCCGGCCACGGCCTCGATCCGGTCAAGCTGGGAATCGACGCGTTCCTTGACGCCCTGGTCGCCCGCCACGTCCAGCGCGGGCTGCGAGCGGCGGTATTCCTCGGCCGCCTGGCGGATCATGCGCGACACCGCGTCGCCGCGCCCGTTGCTGGCGGCAACGGCGGCGGACAGGCTTTCCGCGCGTTGGATGCGGCGGATGCCCCCTTGGGCCTTGGCGCTGGCGCCCCACAGTTCCAGCGCCTTCACCACCAGCACCGTCCAGGTGATCACGGATGCGAAGGCCAGCCCGATCATCACCGCCTTGACCACGATGTCGGCCGCCCAGAACATGCCCATGGGCGACAGGTCATGGGGGAGGTTCGGGTCGCGCGCGGGCGGCGTCAGGATCGGGGCCAGCGCGTCCTGCATGGATTGCGGCAGGAAGTCCGCGACAGGCTCGGGCGCGGGTTGGGCAGGCGCCGGAGCGGCCGCGGCAGGCGCCGCCGCCGTTGGCGCCGGCTCTGCGGATGGCGCGGGTGCTGTTGCCGGAGCAGGGGCCGCCGGAGCAGGGGCCGCTGTGGTTGGGGGGGCCGTGACCGGGGACGCCGGGGCCTCGGTCGCCGATGGCGTGGGTGCGGCCGTTGCGGGCGCGGGCGCCGGAACGGCCGCCGGTTCCGGTGCCGGTGCCGGTGCCGCAGGCTGCTGCGCGGGGGCCGCCTGGGTCTGGCCTTGCGAAACGGCCGGGTCCGGCGCGGTTTCCTGCGCCTGGCCCATCGGGGCCAGCAGGCAGGCCAGCGTGACGGCAACACTTGCACTCAGGCGCGGCAGCGGCAGGTTGGTCATGGCGTTCCTTGCTTCTTGATCCGCATTGCGCGGACGGTTCGCGTCCGGGACCGACTCGGCGCAAGCCCCCGGGGCCCGGTCCCGCGATTTGCGCCGGGTATTCAGCAGCCATGTAAAATTGTCAACTATTCAGATGCCCCGGACGGGGCTTTCAGGCGCTCCAATAGGCCGCCAGATGGGCGCGGGCCTTGTCGATACCCAGATCCCGGGTGATCGCCGTCTTCAGGGGGGCCAGCCGGGACCGTTCGGTCGCCAGCCAGATCCGCGCGGCGCCGGTGCCCTCGCGGCGCAGGCGGTCGGCCAGCGCGGCCTCGCCGCCCGGGGCGTGATGAACGCGGATCCCCCGGTGCGGGGGCAGGGGGTAATCCGCCCGCGCGCCGAACAGGTGGCATTCGCCGGTGGTGCCGGGAGCGGCGGCCTCCAGGATGCGGGCCAGCGCCGGATAGGCGGTTTCGTCCCCGCCGATCAGCAGGGTCGTTCCCCGCGCCACGCCGCCGCCGCCGGGGCCGGTCAGGCCCACGGCGGTTCCCGGCGGGGCGTTCCAGGCGAAATCGCAGGCGCGGCCGCCGTCATGGATGAAGATGTCGGTTTCCAGCCAGCCCGCCACGGGGTCGATACGGCGCACCGTATAGGCGGGACGGTGCAGGGCCGCGTCCCCCCGCGGCCAAAGGGTCTGGCCGTCGCCGCCAATCACCGGCCAGGCGGGCGTGGCCGCGCCCGGCGGTTGCAGGACCAGGCGGAAATGGATCAGGTCGCGGGCGAAGCGGGCCAGATCGCCGCCTTCCAGCCGCAGGCGCAGGAAATCGGCGCCGACGGGCGTCACGCCCGCCACGCGCGCCAGGCTGAAATTCGGCGGAAAGGCCCCGGGCCGGTCCAGCGAGGACCACGCGACCCGCTGGCCGGGCAGATGCCGGGCAAACTGGCCGGTCACGGCGTCCGCCAGCCCGTGCAGCCGGTCGCGGGCATGGGCGCGGACATAAAGGATGCTGCCCGTGGGACCCATCCTGGCGCCGAACTCGTCCCCGTTCGGCAGCTTGCACCAGGTGGACCGGCCATGCCCGTCGTGCAGGGCCAGCCCGTGTTCGGCGGCCTTTGCCCGGATCAGCGCGTCGATGGCCGCGAAGGGCAGGTCGGGCAGGCTGGCCTGGGTCTGGAAAGGGGGCAAGGGGTCGTGTCGCATGGCGGCTCTCCGGGGGGCGGCACGGCTGGCCCTTGCCGCCCCCGGTTTGTAAGTCACGACCGCCCTTGCCGCCAAGGCCCGCCTGCGTCACAACCGCGCCATGACCCGCCCGCCCGCCATCATCCTTGCCGGAGGCCGCGCCGCCCGCATGGGCGGAGGCGACAAATGCCTTCTGGATCTGGACGGCCGCCCGATGCTGGCCCGCATCGTCGCGCGGCTGGCCCCGCAATGCGGCGCCATGGCGTTGAACGCGAATGGCGATCCTGGGCGCTTTGCGGGGTTCGGCCTGCCCGTGCTGCCCGACAGCCTGCCCGATCGGCCGGGGCCGCTGGCGGGAATCCTGGCGGGCATGGACTGGGCCGCCTCGCGGGGGGACCGCGCGGTCGTCACCGTGGCGGGCGACACGCCGTTCTTTCCGCCCGATCTTGTGGAACGCCTTGTGGAACGCCTGGGGCAGGCCGGGGACGGCATCGTTCTGGCCGCCGGCCGCGACAGGGATGGCCGGGTGACGGACCACCCCACCTTCGGGCTGTGGCCGGTGGCCTTGCGGGACGCATTGCATGCCTTTCTGGCCCAAGGCCATCGGCGGGTGCGCGGCTTTGCCATGGCCCATGCCCCCGCGACGGCCGTGTGGAACGCCGCGCCCGCCGATCCGTTCTTCAACGTCAACACCCCCGAGGATCTGGAGCGGGCGCAGGCCCTTGCCCGCCAGGAACGGCGGGCGTGACGTCGCGTCGGTTTTTTCGATCCTTGGCAATTGCAGGTCTCATGCGCCGTTTTCTTCCCCTTCTTGTTCTTCTGGCGGCCCTTGCCTTCGCCGTCTCGCCCCTGCTGTCGAACGGATTCGGCGGCTATCGGCCCGACCAGTTCCCGATCCCGCAAGTTGATCCGCCGATCCAGCCCGCCGGGTGGGCCTTTTCGATCTGGGGGCTGATCTTCGCCTGGCTGGTCGCGGGATCGGCGTTCGGCGCCTGGAAGCGGGCCGCCGATCCCGACTGGCAGCCGATGCGGCCCGCGCTGCTGGCAAGCCTCGCCCTTGGCGCCTTCTGGATCGAGACGGCGCATCGGACCCCCATCGGCGCGACGGTCCTGATCGTGGCCATGCTGGTGCCCGCCGTGCTGGCCTTTCTGCGCGCCGGGCGGCGCGACCCGGTCTGGCAGGTGCGGCCCGTGGGGCTGTATGCCGGATGGCTGACGGCAGCCACGGGGGCTTCGTTCGGGATGGTGCTGGGGGGCCACGGCATCCTGTCCGAACAGGCGGCGGCGATCCTGTGCCTGATCGCGGTGACGGCGGCGGCCCTGCTGGTCCAAGGCCGCAGGCCCGGCGAATGGGCCTATCCGGCGGGCGTCGTCTGGGCACTGGCGGGCATCTTCGCCGCGAACCTGTCGCCCGCCGATCCCGCCGTGCTGGCCTTGTCGGCGCTGGCCGCGCTGCTGCTGGCCTACAGGGCGGCGGCGTCCTTGCGCGCGAACCCGCGATAGGCGGCCAGGGCGCGCCGGCGCCCCTGGTCCAGATCGACCAGAGGGGCAGGCCGCCGGCCCGGATCTGATCCCCAGGACCGGGGCGCGGCCCGGGCGAAATCCCGCGCGCCGTCGCCCTGCAACCAATGGTCCCGGTAAAGCCGCCGGGCATCGAATTTTCCCGCCTGCCCGTCCGGGTTGAAGACCCGGAAGAAGGGCGAGGCGTCCGGCCCGCAGCCCGCCACCCATTGCCAGTTCATCGCATTGCTGGCTGCGTCCCAATCGGTCAGGCAGCGCGCGAACCAGTCGAGACCCACGCGCCAGTCGATCATCAGGTGCTTGACCAGGAAGCTGGCGGCGATCATCCGCACGCGGTTGTGCATCCGGCCGGTCGCGAACATCTCTCGCATCCCGGCATCGACCATGGCCACGCCCGTGCGGCCCTGCCGCCAGGCCTCGGCGTCCGGGCCGTCGCCTTGCCATGGAAAATCGTTCCATTCCGGGCGCCAGCAGGTCCGGTCCATGTCGGGCGCGGCGTGGAACAGCTCTCGCGCGAACTCTCGCCAGGCTAGTTCCCGCAGGAAATCCTCGATGCCGCCGCGGCCCTGATCCTGCGCGCGCAGCGCGCGGTGCCAGACGCGGCGGGCGCTGATCTCTCCGACGGCAAGGGCGTCGGACAGGCCGGATGTCGCGTCGGCCTTGGCCGGACGGTCGCGGGCCTCGGCATAGCCTGCGGTGACGCGCTCCAGAAAGGCGTCCAGCCGGGCGTGGGCGGCGGCCTCGCCCGCTTGCACATGGCGGGCGACCACGGGCCAGCCCCGGTTCATCGCGGCCCGCGCTTCGGGCCAGTCGGGGCCGTCGCTGCCGGGCCAAGTGTCGGGCGCGCGCAGGCGCGGGGCGGGCAAGGGTTCGGCGATGTCGATTCGGCGCAGGGCGCGCCAGAAGGGGGTGAAGACCTTGAACGGGGTGCCGCCCTTGGTCAGCACGCGGCCGCGCGGCACCAGATCGGCCAGCGGATGCAGATGCAGCCGGGCGCCCCCCGCCGCCACCGCGTCGTGCAGCCCCTGATCGCGGGCAAAGGGCATCCCCTCACTGGCATGGACCGCCAGGGCGCCGCTGTCGCGGATCACCTGCGCCAGCACCGTGGCGGGATCGCCGCGCCGCACCACCAGGCGGCTGCCCCGGGCCCGCAACGCGGCCTCCAACGCCGGCAGGGCCATCGTCTGCCGCTGGGCGGATGCCGGATGGTTGCGCGCCTCGGCCCCGTCCAGGATCACCAGGGGAATCACCGGGCCGTCCTGGGCGGCGGCAACCAGGGCGGGGTGGTCGTCCAGCCGAAGCACGCGGCGGAACCAGCAGATCACGGTCATCGCATTCCTCTTGCCCAATCACGGGATCACGCGCGGCGGCGGCGAAAGTTTCGACGCCCCGGCATTGTCTGCCCCGGCACCGGTGGTATAGCTGAAATCCCCGGCCCGAAAGCTGAACCTGTGCCTGATCCTGCCCCCCCGTCCGGTTTCGTGTCGCTCGTCTCGGCCGGGCCGGGCGATCCCGAGTTGCTGACGCTGAAGGCCGCGGACCGCCTGGCCAGGGCCGAAGTGGTGCTTTACGACGATCTCGCCTCGGGTCCGGTGCTGGATCACGCCAACCCGCGGGCCGAACTGATCGCGGTCGGCAAGCGCGCGGGCCGCCCCTCGGCCCGGCAGGAACATGTCAATGCGCTGCTGGTCGAACATGCCCTGGCCGGGCGGCGCGTGGTGCGGCTGAAATCGGGCGATGCGGGGTTCTTCGGCCGGCTGGAGGAGGAACTGGCGGCGCTTGCCGCCGCGGGCATCGCCTTCGAGATCGTGCCGGGCGTGACCTCGGCCAGCGCGGCGGCGGCGGCGGCGGGGATCCCGCTGACCCGGCGGCTGACCGCGCGGCGGGTGCAGTTCATCACCGGCGCGGACGTGACGGGCCGGCTGCCGGGCGACATCCACTGGGCGGCCATCGCCGACCCGGCGGTCACAACCGTTGTCTTCATGGGCCAGCGCAGCTTTCCCGAACTGGCCGCCGGGCTGCGCGCCCACGGGATGCCGGGCGACACGCCCGCGCTGTTCGCGGAATCCGTGGGCCATCCCCACCAGCGGCTGATCCGCACCACCATCGAGGGCCTGGCGGGGATGATGGAGGGGGCCGAGGTGACGCAGCCCGGCCTGATCATCTATGGCCCGCTGGCCTTCGACATCTAAAGATTTCGTCAAATCCCCGATAGAACCCGTCTGTTCTGACCGCCCGTCTTAGGGTTCTGTTAAGCATCGGCTCCCGCCCGGGGCCATGCAGCTGAAACGCGCATTCAACGGACAAGATGATCTCTTATCGTCACGTGGCCACCTACGGGGCCGCGCAAACCCGATGGTTGTCTGGCGTTGCCGATCTTGCCATGGCGCAGATCGGCGGAAACTGGATGCTGTTCGCCGTCAGCGCCAGGGGCGGGGTCAGCAGCTATCGGATCGGCGATCCCGAAACCCCCCTGGACCTTGTGGCCACCCAGGCCTTTCCCGCCAGCCTCACCTATCAGGCCCAGCCGGTCCTGACGGTGCTGGACATGCCGGGGGGCGATGGCCTGCTGGTCGGGGGGATGTCGAACGGCGGCGGCACCGGGCTGTCCGTCGCCGCCTCGGGCGGACTTGGCGACTTTGCGCAGCTGTTTCCGGCGGCGCAGATCGGCTCCCGCCTGTCCGCCAGCGGCCAGATGGTCGGCGACGGAGGACGCTTCTTGTTTCTGGCCCGCCCCGACAGGCTGGCGCTGGAGGTGCACAGAATCGGCGGCGACGGCAGCCTTGCCGCCGTGTCCTCGGTCAGCCTGCCGGCGCCCCCCGGCGTAACCGAGGCGTCGCTGGACAAGATCATCCTGATCACCGTGGAGGGCCAGCGGCTGCTGGTCGCCATCTCGGGCCTGGGCAACTTCATCTCGACCCATGCGATCAGCGAAGGGGGCGTCCTGGGGCACGGCGCGGTGCATGTCGCGGCCGAAGGCACGGGATATTATGTCCCCTCGGACATCGCCGCGCTTCAGTTCGGCGGGCGGAGCTTCGTGGTGGTGGCGGGGGCGACCTCGTCATCCTTGTCGGTGTTCCAGGTGGACAAGGCGGGGGCGCTGACCACGACCGACCACATCGTGGACGAACTGACCACGCGCTTCCAGTCGGTGACGGCCCTGGCCACGGCGGTGGTGGACGGGCGCGGCTATGTGATCGCCGGGGGCGCGGATGGCGGCATCAGCATCTTCACCCTGCTGCCCGACGGCAGGCTGCTGCATCTGCAAACCATCGCCGATACCGCGGACACCGTGCTGGGCAAGGTCAGCGCCATCGAGGCGCGGGCGATCGGCGGCAAGATCGTGCTGCTGATCACCTCGGACGGGGAAACGGGGGTAACGCAGCTGGCGGTCGATCCCGGCGCGATCGGCAAGACCGCCCTTGCCGGGGCCGGGCCGGTCATCGGCGGAGAGGACGACGACCTGCTGGTGGCGACCGCGGCCACGACGCGCCTACAGGGCCGGGCGGGCGACGACATCCTGGTGACGGCCAAGGCCAACATCAACCTGACCGGCGGAACCGGGGCCGACATCTTCGCCATCACCCGCTTTGACGGGCGCGTGGTGATCACCGACTACGAGCCCGGCGTGGACCGGCTGGATCTGTCGATGCTGGGCATGATCCGCAGCATCTGGCAGTTGCAGTTCGCTCCGCAATCCTGGGGCATGCGGATCGTCTACGGCAATTCCGTCCTCGAGGTGCGCACCCTGTCGGGCAACGGCCTGATGCCCGCGGATTTCGGCAACGGGATGTTCCCCATCGGGCATTACTGGCTGCCCGAACTGGACCCCGTGAAGATCGAGACGCCCCCCGCCACCGTCGGCAAATGGGTCTTCGGCGGCGCGGAGGCGGACCAGCTTCTGGGCGCGGGCGGGCCGGACGCGATCCAGGCCGGCGCGGGCGACGACACGGTTTCCGCCGGGGCGGGCGCGGATACGGTGCATGGCCAATCGGGCCACGACCAGCTGCGCGGCGGCGACGGCCCGGATCTCTTGCTGGGCCATGGCGGCCACGACACGCTGTTCGGAGACGAGGGCACCGACAGCCTGCTGGGCCATGACGGCGACGACCTGCTGTGGGGCGGGACCGGCGACGACACCCTGCGGGCCGGATCGGGCAACGATCTTCTGTACGGCGGGGCGGGGGCGGACCGCCTGTTCGGCGAGGCCGGCAACGACACCCTCTCGGGCGAGGATGACAACGACTGGCTCGAGGATCTGCTGGACAACAACCGCCTGATCGGCGGGCGCGGGAACGACACGCTTGTCGCGGGGCCGGGGCTGGACCAGCTGTGGGGCCATGACGGCAACGACCTGCTGTGGGGCGGGGCGGGCGACGACCGTCTTGACGGGGGGACCGGGGCCGACCGCCTGTTCGGCGAGTCCGGCAACGACTGGCTGGAGGATTTGCTGGGCAACAACAGCCTGACCGGCGGTTTCGGCAACGACACGCTTGTCGCGGGAACGGGGCTGGACCAGCTGTGGGGCCATGACGGCAACGACCTGCTGCGGGGCGGGGCGGGCAACGACATCCTGCGCGGGGGCCTGGGCAACGACCGCCTGTTGGGCGACAGCGACAACGACCAGCTGTTCGGAGAAGGGGGAGCCGACGTGCTGAGCGGGGGCGTCGGGTACGATCTGCTGGACGGCGGGACGGGATCCGATCTGCTGGATGGCGGCGCCGGTCACGACACCTTGCAGGGGCAGGACGGCCATGATGCGCTGACCGATCTGTCGGGCAACAACCGCCTGCTGGGCCAGGGGGACAACGACACGCTGCGGGCCGGCGCGGGGACCGACTGGCTGTCCGGCGGCAGCGGCAACGATGCGCTGTTCGGCGGGGCCGGCAACGACCGGCTGCTGGGCGACGCCGGCAACGACCGCCTGCGGGGCGAGGCGGGCAACGACATCTTGCAGGATCTTCTGGGCAACAACCACATGGACGGCGGATTGGGCTATGATCGGCTGATCGCCGGGACGGGGCTGGACACGCTGCTGGGCGGCATCGGCAACGACCTGATTCGCGGCGGGGCGGGCAACGACCGGCTGGACGGCGGGACGGGCAACGATACCCTGTGGGGCGATTCTGGCAATGACATCCTGACCGGCCTGCTTGGCAACAACCTCTTGTGGGGCGGCGCTGGCAACGACGTGCTGACCGCCGGAACGGGAAGCGACCGCCTGAACGGAGAGGCCGGAGATGACGCCCTGCGGGGCGGGGCGGGGACCGATGCGCTGCGCGGCGGCCTGGGCAATGACCGCCTGTGGGGCCAGACCGGGAACGACGAGCTGTGGGGGGACTCGGGCCAGGACAGGCTGTGGGGGGATGCCGGTCACGACAACCTGCTCGGCGGTCTTGGCAATGACCTGCTGCAAGGCGGGTCGGGCCTTGACCGGCTGAAAGGAGAGGACGGGAACGATGCCCTGTCCGGCGGGGACGGGCGCGACACGCTGTGGGGCGGAGCGGGCCGGGATACGCTGAACGGCGGAACGGACGCCGATCTGCTGATCGGCGGGGCCGAGGCCGATGTGTTCCGCTTCACGGCCGCAAGCCACAGCACCGCCAGGCTGCCCGACAGCATCCGGGATTTCCAGGCCGGGACCGATCACCTGGACCTGCGGTCCCTGAACCTCCGCTTCATCGGCAAGGCCGCGTTCGGCGACGACCATCAGCTCCGCTGGCAATACGCCGGAAACGAAACGCGCGTCCTGGCCGACCTGAACGGGGACGGGCAGGCGGATTTCCTGCTGCGGCTTGCGGGACGCATCGAACTCGACCGCGACGATTTCCTGTTGTGACCCATCACGTCCGCGCCAGCCGCCCGGCGGCCCAGCGGGCCGCGTCGGCCACTGCGGGATCGGCATCCCCCGCCAGCTCCTGCGCGATCCGGGCCAGATCCGCCCGGCCCGAATTGCCGATGGCATACAGCACGTTGCGCACGAAGCGGTCGCGGCCGATGCGCTTGATCGGGCTGCCCGAGAAGCGTTCCCGAAAGTCCGCGTCGTTCAGCATGGCAAGCTCCGCCAGGGGCGGCGACTCGACGATGCCGCGATAGCGCATCTCGGACCCGGCCTGGGCGAACTTGTTCCAGGGGCAGACGGCCAAGCAGTCGTCGCAGCCATAGATGCGGTTGCCCATCAAGGGGCGCAGCTCGGGATCGACGGGGCCCTTGTGCTCGATCGTCAGATAGGAAATGCAGCGCCGCGCATCCAACTGGTAGGGCGCCGGAAAGGCACCGGTCGGGCAGGCGTCCAGACAGGCGCGGCAGGATCCGCAATGGGAACGCTCGGGCGGGTCCGGGGGCAGGGGGATGGTTGTGAAGATCGAGCCCAGGAAGAACCAGCTTCCCAGCTCGCGCGACAGAAGGTTGGTGTGCTTGCCCTGCCAGCCCATGCCAGCCGCCTGCGCCAAGGGCTTTTCCATTACCGGCGCGGTATCGACGAAGACCTTGATCTCCTCGCCCGGCACCTGCTCCAGCAGCCAGCGGCCAAGCCGCTTCAATCGCTTCTTCACCAGGTCGTGGTAATCGCGCCCCTGGGCATAGACGCTGACCGCAGCCTTGTCTGGCTGGTCCAGCACCGCCAGCGGATCGTGATCGGGGGTGTAAAGCTCGGCCAGGACGACCACCGACCGGGCCTCGGGCCAAAGGGCGGCGGGATCGCCGCGCCAGTGGGTCCGCTCGGCCATCCAGGCCATCTGGCCGTGACGCCCCGCCTTGAGAAACTGTTGCAGGCGTTCCGCGACCTCGGGCACGGAATCCGGCGCTGTGACCCGCATCCGGGAAAAGCCGACCGCCTCCGCCTCGGCGGCCAGCCGCTCTTTCACCTTTGCCCAAATATCCCGGGGGGTCTGGGGGGCTGGCCCCCCAGCCTTATCCGAAATCAAGCTCGGCATAATGGGGGGCCGGGTGGATTCCCGGAACCTGGTCGGCCAGGATCGACCGGAAGGCCGGGCGCGACTTGATGGTGGCATACCAGTCGCGCAGGGCGTCCGACCGGTCCCAATCCACGTCCGAGATGTAGTCAAGACAGGAAAAATGCGCGGCGGCCGTGAAATCGGCCAGCGTCAGGCTGTTCCCGGCCAGCCAGCGGCGGGTTTCCAGCAGCGTGGCCAGATAGTCGATATGCTCCTTGATGGCGCGCAGACCGTCCTTGACCACGCGGCTGTCGGGATAGCCCTGGCGGGTGATCTTCTTCCACACCCGCTCGGTCAGGATCGGGACGGTCACCTCGGCGTTGAACTTGTCGTCGAACCAGGCGCAAAGGCGGCGCACCTCGTGCCGTTCCAGCGGCGTGGACGGCATCAGCGCGGGCGAGGGGATGGCCTCGTCCAGGTATTCGATGATCGCCTGGCTTTCGGCCAGCATGTTGCCGCGGTGGCGCAGCACGGGCAGCTTGCCCGCCGGGTTGCGGCGCTTGAGGTCGGGCGGGCTTTCCCAGTAACGCTCCTCGACCAGTTCGACCTCGATCTTCTTTTCGGCCAGCACCAGCCGCACCTTGCGGCAGAAGGGCGACAGGGCGGAATGATAAAGCCGGGTGGTCTGGTTATTGCTGTTCATCGCCTGCTTCTGGACCTTCTTGTCACGATGCCGCCCTTGATAAGCCCGCAGCCTCCGCGATTCAACCGGCGGGGCCTAGAAGCAGTCTGCCCGCCCGTCGCGCGCAATGGTCGCAGCCCCGTCGGCAATGGCGCGCGACCGGCTGGACGCGCGGGCCGGGCTGCGGGACTTGGGCGCGGGCAGCACGGCGGCCAGCCGCGCGGCCTGCACCGGCGTCAGCCTGTCGGGCGTGGTGCCGTAGAATTCGCGCGCCGCAGCCTGGATGCCGAAGATCCCCGGCCCGAACTCGGCCACGTTCAGGTAAACCTCCAGGATGCGGCGCTTGGACCAGAAGGCCTCGATCATCGGCGTGAACGCGGTTTCCAGCGCCTTGCGCGTCCAGCTGCGCTCCTGCCACAGGAACACGTTCTTGGCGGTCTGCTGCGTCAGGGTCGATGCCCCCCGCGACGACCCCGAGGCCACGACCTTGCGGATTTCCACCATGTCGAACCCCCAATGGAGGCAGAAATTCGCATCCTCGGCCGCGACGACCGACCGGCGCATGGCAGGGGCCACGTCCTCGATCCCGACCCATTCTCGCGGGGCCGTGGCCTCGGACACGATGGTCCAGGTGGTGGGCGGGTTGATCAGGGCATAGGCCATCACCAGCCCGACCATCAGCGCCAGAAAGCGCAGGCCCAGCCAGCGCAGCCAGATCAGCAGGCGGCGCAAGGGACGCCAGCGGAGGGCTGGCGCCGCCTCGGGCTCGGCAGTCGGGGGGCTGAACAAAAGGCGAATGACCATGGGCCGCATGTCTCATGCGGCCCGGTCCCGCGTCAAGCGCCCGCGGCGGGCGCGGCAGGCGGCACGGGCGGCACGGCGGCGCCGCCGCCCGACAGGGCATCGCGCAGCCGATCCTCGTCTTCCCGCGACAGCGAGGTTTGCAGCACCCGGCCCTTGCGATGGAAGGCTTGCAGCCGGTCCAGCACCTTGTCGGCGGTCATCTTGCGCAGCAGCACAAAAACCGCGGATCCGCCGGGCGGCAGCGCGCGGGCCGTTTCGCGCATGAAGTTGTCGTTGATGCCGATATCGGACAACTGCCCCGCCAGGGCCCCCGAGGCCGCGCCGACCGCCGCTCCGATCAGCGGGTTCAGGAAGACCAGCCCCACCAGCGTGCCCCAGAAGCCGCCGCCAAGTGCCCCCGCGGCGGTCAGGTTCACCGCCTGATGCAGCTTGATGTCGTCGGCGGACGGGCGGGTGACGACAACGGCGTCCTCCATCTCGATCAGGTATTCCCCCTGCATCTTCACCAGTTCGGCCCGCAGTTCGAAGCCGGTGGCCTCGTCGTCGAAGGCGATCACGATCAGTTCCGACATGGGTTTCTCCTTTCCCGGATATGCGCACCCAACGACAATGACAGCGCAGGGTTTCGCCAATGTGAAGGTGCCCGGCAGGGAATCGGTTGAAAAATTCGCCCTTACCGGACCATATCGGGCCATCCGCAACGAGCCGGTCGCCCGGGATGAGAGTTCTTGCCGCAGTCATGCTGATGGTGTCGCTTGTGGCGATGTCCGTCGCCGTGGCAAGCGCGGACATCCCCCGGCCGCCTTGCCGGTCCCAGATCCGCGCGGACGACATGTGCCATGCGCCGGTTCTGCCCGGAACCAGGGCCGAGTCGGCCAAGAAACCCGTTCCCTGCTTCGCCTGCCTGCTGCCCATGGCGTGCGGCGACGAACCCGCGCCGCCGGTGGCGGACAGTCCCGCGCCCTTCGGCAGAACCGTTTCGGTTGATGCCTGCCGGACAGTCCCGTGGCGGCCGCCGCGCGTCTGATCTTCAAGTTCCGCATATCCCGCCCTTCGGGGCTGACGCCGTTATCCTTGCGCCGCGCTGCGGCTGCATGTTGCCGGAGATCATCGCCATGAGCGACCACAACACCACCCACACCCCCTACATCATCCCGAAGCTGCAAGGGCTTTACGCCGCGCTGGCGCCGCTGACGGTGCTTTACATGCGCGTCATCGCGGGCGCGACCTTTATGGTCCATGGCTGGCCCAAGATCCTGGACCCGATGGCCCGCGTCGGCATGGTCGAGGGCCTGGGCTTCCATCCCGGCTGGCTTTGGGCGCCCTTGCTGGCCGCGACCGAATTCTTTGGCGGCCTGCTGCTGGTTCTGGGCCTGCTGACCCGGCCGGCAGCCTTTGCCTGCTCGATCGTGCTTTGCGTCACCACCTGGTTCCACTGGATCGTCCAGGCCGAGGGCTTCGGCGGGGCCGAGACCTCGCTTTTGTGGCTGGGGATCACGCTTTACTTCGTGGCCCATGGCGGCGGCCGGCTTTCGCTGGACCGCGCCGTCGGCAGGCAGTTCTGAGGGCTGCGGGGCGGGCCTGTCCCGCCCCCGATCCCCCCATGCCATTCCGAAATGAGAACCCCCGGCAAACCGAGATCATCCGGGTTCTTTCGCGGTGCCCGAAGACCGGGGCGGGTTTCGCCATGTCCGGCCACCGCGCGGGCTTCCTTCCCCCAATCGCGGGCGGATGATCCGAAAGGTGCTTTTCGCTCTCGCATCTGGCGCGGCAGGTGCGGAGGAGTGCCGTTGTCCCGTTTCGGGACGGCGTCCGGCGGACGGCAGCGCCGCAGCCGGAAAGCAAGGCGGAGTTCCGCAAGGAACAGCGAAGATCCCGCCGCGTTCCGAAAGGCTTCTGAACCAGATTTTCTAATGCGTGACCGCAGGAAATTCTCGTTTGCCCTTTCGCGCGGCGCCGGGAAGATACGGCCGGCATCAGGGTGGGAAAATCCCGCCCGAAGGGCCGACACCGGCCCGGATCACCGGCAGGCCGGCAAACGGGCCGGTCCCGCCCGGCCAGGGGAACACCATGAAAAAGACCTTCTTCTGCATCGACTCGCACGCCTGCGGGAACCCGGTCCGCGTCGTGGCGGGCGGCGGGCCGCTGTTGCCGCATCTGCCGGCGGCAGAGCGCCGCGCCCTGTTCGTGCGCGACCACGACTGGATCCGCACCGCCCTGATGTTCGAGCCGCGTGGCCACGACGTGATGTCGGGGGCGATCTTCTATCCCCCGTATCGCGACGACTGCGACGTGGCCGTGGTCTTCATCGAGGTCAGCGGCTGCCTGCCCATGTGCGGGGCAGGCACCATCGGCCTGTCCACCGTCCTGATCGAGGAAGGGCTGGTCACACCCCGCACCCCCGGCACCCTGTCGCTGGAAACCCCTGCGGGCCGGGTGGACGTCACCTACCGGATGGAGGGCGACCGGGTGGCCGAGGTGCGCCTGTTCAACGTGCCCAGCTATCTGCATGCCGCCGATGTGGCGGTGGATGTGCCGGGTGTGGGCCGGCTGGCGGTGGACATCGCCTATGGCGGCAACTTCTACGCCGTGGTCGAGCCGCAGGAAAACTGGCCGGGGCTCGACATCGGATCCGCGGCCATCGTCGCGCTGTCCCAGAAGCTGCGGACGGCCTTGGCCGATGTCATCGACCCTGTCAACCCCGAGGACGACCGCATCCGGGGCGTGCATCACGCGATCTGGTGCGACAACGCGCCCAAGGGCGACGCCGACGGACGCGGGGCGGTGTTTTACGGCGAAAAGGCCATCGACCGGTCGCCCGGAGGCACCGGCACCTCGGCCCGGATGGCGCAGCTGCACGGAAAGGGCCGGCTGGCGGTTGGCGGACGTTATCGCAACGAAAGCCTGATCGGCACGACCTTCGACGGCCGCGTCGAATCCGAGGCGGCCATTGGCGCCTTTACCGGCATCCGGCCCAGCCTGGGTGCCTGGGCGCGCATCATCGGTCACAACACGATCTTCGTCGATGACCGCGATCCGCTGTTCAAGGGGTTCCAGATCGGCTGACGCCGAGGCCGGAATGGCGGACATGGCGAACCCCGAGGCATGCGGCCCTGATCCGGTGGGGGTCGCGCGCTTCGGGGTTTTCCGTTCGCGCCGTGCGGCCGCGTTTCTCGGGCAGAAACCCGGCAGGTCGCAAGATCCTTCATCCGCGTCGCAATTTGCAAAGTCGGCATGCCCCTGCATGACGCAATGATGACACCTGGGGACAGCGGCACCGGCTCGCGTCTGCCCCCTAACAGGACACACACCCAGCACGGTCTGGCTTGAACCCATGCAAGGAACCGATCCCATGTTGCGCGAATCCGATGTCGTTTCGATGCTGCTGCGCCGCAAGCCCGCCTATTCGCTGGCGCAGGAATTCTATGGCGATCCCGGCATCCATCAGGTCGATCTGGAAAACATCTGGTACAAGGAATGGCTGTTCGCCATCCCCTCCTGCGAGATCCCGAAGGCGGGTGACTACGTTGTCTACGAGGTCGGCGTTTATTCGGTCGTGATCGTGCGCGGCACCGACGGGCAGATCCGGGCCTTCCACAACGCCTGCCGCCATCGCGGCTCGGTGCTGTGCAAGACGAAGAAGGGCCGCAATCCCAAGCTGGTCTGCCCTTATCACCAGTGGACCTACGACCTGGACGGCCGCCTGCTGTGGGCGCGCGACATGGGCCCCGAGTTCGATCCGTCCCGGCACGGGCTGAAGAAGGTCCACTGCCGCAACAATTCCGGCATGGTCTATGTCTGCCTGGCCGACGAGGCCCCGGATTTCGAAGCCTTCGCGGCGGAAACCGCCCGCTATCTGGCGCCGCACGACCTGGAAAACTCGAAGATCGCCTTTGAAAGCACCATCGTCGAGAACGGCAACTGGAAGCTGGTCTGGGAAAACAACCGCGAATGCTATCACTGCGCGGGCAACCATCCCGACCTGTGCCGCACCTTCCCCGAGGATCCGCGCGCCATCGGCAACAGCGGCGACGGCGGGCTGGCGTCCGAACTGGACAAGCACGTCGCCCGCTGCGAGGCGGCGGGGGCGCCTTCGGCCTATCGCATCGCGCCCGACGGCGAATGGCGCTTCGTGCGCACGCCGCTGCTGGACGGGGCCGAAAGCTATACGCTGGACACCAAGGTGGCGGTGACGAAGCCGAATTCCTCCATTCCCTTCAGGGACGCGGGGGCGCTGCTCAAGTTCCGCTATCCAGGCACCTGGAACCACTTCCTGTCCGACCATTCGATCCTGTTCCGCGTCACCCCGATCAGTCCGACCGAAACCGAGGTCTGCACGAAATGGCTGGTCCACAAGGACGCGGTCGAAGGCGTGGATTACGACCTGAACCGCCTGACCGAGGTCTGGGTTCATACCAACGACGAGGATCGCGAGGTGGTCGAGAACAACCAGAAGGGCATCCTGACGCCCGCCTACGAGCCCGGGCCCTATTCGGAAATCCACGAAGGCGGGCTGATCCAGTTCTCGGACTGGTATTCCGGCCACCTGATCCGCACCATCACCGGTGCGCGGACCCCGGCTTCCACGGCGATGGCGGCGGAATAAGGATGACGGTCCACAGCCCCCTGGTCCTGTCGGAAGACCCGGAAATCTGGCGCGACACCGAACGGCTGGTCTGCTGTTCGGTCGTGCCCGAGGCGCCCGATGTCGCCACCTTCAGCTTCGTGTCGCCGTCGGGCGCCTTGTTCAGGTACGAGCCCGGCCAGTTCCTGACGCTGGAACTTCCGGTGCCGGGCGGCACCGTCTGGCGGACCTACACGATCTCGTCCTCGCCGTCGCGGCCCTTGTCGATCTCGGTCACGGTCAAGGCGCAGGCGGGCAGCGTCGCGACGCGCTGGATGCTGGACCACCTGCGCCCCGGCATGGCGATCAAGGCCACCGGCCCCCTGGGCGTCTTCACCCTGCCGCGCAAGGACCGCAAGAAGTACCTGTTCATCTCGGCCGGATCGGGGATAACGCCGTCGCTGTCGATGACGACCTATCTGTTCGACCGGGCCACCGACATCGACGTGGCCTTCGTCAACTGCGCCCGCCGCCCGTCCGAGATCATCGCGCGCCGGCAGCTGGAGCAGATGGCCGCCCGCGTGCCCTCGATCAAGCTCTACTTCATCGTCGAGGAGGACGACCCCTTCGACGTGTGGACCGGCTTTCGCGGCCGCCTGAACCAGATCACCATCGGGCTGGTGGCCAGCGACTATCTGGACCGCGAGGTTTATTGCTGCGGTCCCGAGCCCTTCATGGACGCCGTGCGCGAGATGCTGATCGGCCTGGGCTACGACATGGACCGCTATCACCAGGAAAGCTTCGCCAAGCCCGCCGAAACGGTCGAGGACATCCCGCCCCACGACGACGTGGTGCCCGACGACCACGCGGCCGCGCGCATCACCTTTGCGCCGTCGGGCGTGGTGGCCGACTGCCACGAAACCGACACCGTGCTGGCGGTGGCCAAGGCCAACGGGCTGAACATCCCGTCCGGCTGCACCTTCGGCCTGTGCGGCACCTGCAAGATCCGCAAGCTTTCGGGCGATGTGCACATGGTCCACAACGGCGGCATCTCGGACGACGACATCGCCGAAGGCTATATCCTGGCCTGCTGCTCGAAGCCGATCGGACAGGTCGAGGTGGCCGTCTGACGCGGGGCGCCGGGGGCGCAAACGACAAGGGAGAGGAGAAACCCGATGAGCAATCGAGGCGTGGTCTATACCGGGCCGGGCAAGGTCGAAGTCCAGAACATCGCCGATCCGGTGCTGGCGGGGCCGGACGGCCGCAAGCTGGAACACGCGGTCATCCTGAAGGTGGTTTCGACCAACATCTGCGGATCGGACCAGCACATGGTGCGCGGCCGCACCACGGCCGAGCCGGGGCTTGTGCTGGGCCACGAGATCACCGGCGAGGTGATCGAGAAGGGTGCCGATGTCGAGATGCTGTCGATCGGCGACATCGTGTCCGTGCCGTTCAACGTGGCCTGCGGGCGCTGCCGCTGCTGCCGCGAGGGCGACACCGGCGTCTGCCTGACGGTGAACCCGGCGCGGGCGGGCGGCGCCTATGGCTATGTGGACATGGGCGGCTGGATCGGCGGGCAGGCGCGCTACGTGATGGTGCCCTATGCCGACTTCAACTTGCTGAGGTTCCCCGACCGCGACCGGGCCATGTCCAAGATCCGCGACCTGACGATGCTGTCGGACATCCTTCCCACCGGCTTTCACGGCGCCTGGAAGGCGGGCGTGGGCGTGGGGTCCATCGTCTATGTCGCGGGGGCGGGGCCGGTGGGCCTGGCGGCGGCGGCCTCGGCCCGGATCCTGGGCGCGGCGGTCGTGATGATCGGCGACTTCAACGCCGAACGGCTGGATCATGCCCGCCGCGTCGGGTTCGAGCCGGTGGATCTGACCCGGGGCGACGATCTGCCCGAGATGATCGCCCAGATCACCGGCAGCCCCGAGGTGGACGCCGCCATCGACGCCGTGGGCTTCGAGGCGCGCGGCCATTCGGGCGGCGAACAGCCCGCCATCGTGCTGAACCAGATGATGCAGATCACCCGCGCCGCGGGCAACATCGGCATTCCCGGCCTTTACGTGACCGAGGATCCGGGCGCGGTGGACGACGCGGCCAGGCATGGCAGCCTGTCGATGCGATTCGGCCTGGGTTGGGCCAAGGCGCAGTCGCTTCATACCGGCCAGACGCCCGTGCTGAAGTACAACCGCCAGCTGATGCAGGCGATCCTGCACGACCGCCTGCCCATCGCCGACATCGTGAACGCGCAGGTCATCTCGCTCGAGGATGCCGTCCAGGGGTATGAAAGCTTCGACCGGGGCGCGGCGAAGAAGTTCGTGCTGGATCCCCACGGCATGCTGGCCGCGTGATTGCAGCCAGGACCATCTGCCGGTGCGGATCAGGCCGCCGTGGCGTCGCCTGTCCGCGCCGGTTCCTGTCCAAGCGGTATCGTCATGCCGACGGGCGTGACGAACCGCTGGATCTCGGCCCGCGACAGTTCCCAATGCGCGACGGCCAGATCGGCCACGCCGTCGGCATCGCCCGACTCGATCAGGGCGATGAGCCGGTCGTGCTGATCGGCCGCCAGCCGGCGCTGTTCGTCGAGCCCTTCGGCGCGCGGATGGAAAAAGGTCATGCCGATGCGGGTGTGGTCGATCAGCAGCCGCCGCAGGCTGGGCATCAGGAATTCGTTGTCCGCCATTTCTCCGATGATGGCGTGGAACCGCTGGTTCATCAGCGCCCGGCACGGAATGTCGGCGCTGCGGATGGCCGCGCGGAACAGGCGCTGCGCGTCCTTCAGCCGGGCGATCTGGGCCGGCGTCGCGTGCTGCGCCGCCAGCCGCCCGACCGCCGCATAGATCATCGGCGCGGCCACGAAGAAGTTGCGCAGCGTCTTGTGGGTCATCGGCGCCACCTGCGCGCCGCGGTTCTGGTGCAGGACGACGTATTCCTCGCCCGCAAGCTGGTTCAGAACCTCACGCAGGGGCGGGCGCGAGATGTCGTAGCGTTCGGCGATAAGGGTTTCGTCCAGATAAACGCCCGGCTCCAGATCCTGCGTCAGGATCCGCGTCCGCAGGTCGTCCAGGCAGTGCTGCTTTCGGGTTGTCGGTCCCTTGCTCATCGGTGCCTCTCGATTCGGCAGATCGTTTTTCAGCGCGTTCCGATCACGAAACGATAGTGGAATAAAAGACATGTTGTCTACAAGGGTGCCGCGTGTATCATTTGCCGGTGGAGGAGGGGCCACATGAACCAGATCAAGGGCGATGCGGTCATCCGCTGCGAAGGCGTGTGGAAGATCTTCGGCCGCAGGGCCAAGGAAGCCTATGCTGCGGTCAGGCGCGACGGGCTGACCAAGACCCAGATCCGCGACCGGTTCGATTGCGTGGTGGGGGTGCGCGACGCCTCGTTCGAGGTGCATCGCGGCGAGATTTTCTGCATCATGGGCCTGTCGGGATCGGGCAAGTCGACGCTGATCCGGCACATCAACCGCCTGATCGAACCGACGGCGGGGGCCATCTTTATCGACGGGCAGGATGTCAACGGACTGTCGCAGGCCGAGTTGCGCAAGGTCCGGGCCGAAAAGATCGGCATGGTGTTCCAGAACATGGCGCTGATGCCGCACCGCACCGTGCTGGACAACGTGGCCTTCAGCCAGGAGGTGCGCGGCCATGAGGTCAAGGCCCGCCAGGACACCGCCCGCCGCGCCATCGCCGCCGTCGATCTTGCCGGCTGGGAAACCCGCTATCCCGACGAGTTGTCGGGGGGCATGCAGCAGCGCGTGGGCCTGGCCCGCGCCATCGCCGCCGATCCGGCCATCCTGCTGATGGACGAGCCGTTCAGCGCGCTCGACCCGCTGATCCGGCGGCAGTTGCAGGACAAGTTCATGCAGCTTTCGGCCGAGATGAAGAAAACCACGCTGTTCATCACGCACGACCTGGACGAGGCGATCCGCATCGGCGACCGCATCGCCATCATGAAGGACGGCGTGCTGGTCCAGGTCGGCACGCCCGAGGACATCGTGACCAACCCCGCCGACGACTATGTGGCGGATTTCGTCGCGGGGATTTCCAAGCTGGAGCTGATCTCGGCCGGCAAGATCATGGAGCCGCTGGAACGATACGCCCAGCGGCGCGGCCCGGCGGATCTGGACGGCTGGCCCGAGGCCCATCCCGACCAGCTTCTGAACGATCTGGTGGATCTGTCCATCGCGACCCAGCACCCGATCGTCGTCAAGGTGGACGGACAGCCGCTGGGGGTCATCACCAAGAACGCCCTGCTGCGCGGCATCAAGGGCGAACCCGGCATGGCCGGACAGGCAGAGGGCTGACGCATGGAAGACGAACCGGGCTTCGACATCCTCAACCCCTTCGCCTCGGTCGATCTGGGGATCGGCGAACGCGCCGACGGCATCAAAAGCTGGGCCATCGCCAACCGCGGGCTGATCCAGCCGCTGAAGTCCTTTTTCCAGGACATCATCAGCGCCATCGAGGGCACGTTGCAGGCGATCCCGCCCACGATCATGCTGCTGGTGCTGGTGCTGATCGCCTGGCAGGCCGCCGGGCGCCGCGTGGCCGTGATCGTGTTCGCCTGCCTGGTGGTGCTGGGCCTGCTGGATCCGGCGGCCTGGTCGCTGGCCATGACGACGCTGGCCATCGTCATCTCGGCCGTGCTGCTGTGCGTGGTTATCGGGCTGCCCCTGGGCATCCTTGCGGGAAAAAGCGACGCGTTCGAAGGCGCGGTGCGTCCCGTGCTGGACACGATGCAGACCATCCCCGCCTTTGTCTATCTGGTGCCGGTGGTGATGATGATCGGCATCGGCGACGTGTCGGGCGTGATCGTCACGATCATCTTCGCGCTGGCGCCGCTGGTGCGCCTGACATCCTTGGGCATCCGCAGCGTCAATCCCAGCGTGGTCGAGGCCGCCCGCGCCTTTGGCGCCACGCCCCGCCAGATCCTGTTCAAGGTGGAACTGCCCCTGGCCACGCCCACGATCCTGGCGGGGCTGAACCAGACCATCATGCTGGCGCTGTCCATGGTGGTGATCGCCTCGATGATCTCGGTCAAGGGCTTGGGCAACGAGGTGCTGCGCGCCATGGGCCGCCTTGACGCGGGCAAGGCCATCGTGGGCGGGTTGGGGATCGTGATGCTGGCGATCGTCCTGGACCGCATCACGCAGGGACTGGGTCGGACGGGCCGCGACCGCGGGCACCGGCACTGGTGGCAGACCGGCCCGGTCGGCGCCGTTGCCGGGCTGCTGCAAAGACGCGGCTGAAACAACAACCGGAAAAAACCCAACAAGGAGAGGAAGACCATGAAGACCTTTGCGCTGACGACCGCCATGGCGCTTGCCCTGGCCGTTCCGGCCCTTGCCCAGGACAGGCCCGGCGAGGGCGTCACGGTGCGCCCCATCGTCTCGACGCAGATCGAGGAGTTCTTCCAGCACCGCATCCTGTTCCGCGCGCTCGAGGATCTGGGCTACACCGTCGAGGAGCCGAGCGAGGCCGAATATCAGACCATCCACCTGGCCATCGGCACGGGCGACGCCGATTTCACCGCCGTCAGCTGGCACACCCTGCACGACGCCTTTTTCCAGGAAGCCGGGGGCGAGGCGGTGATGTCGCGCGTGGGCACCTATATCGAGGGCGCGCTGCAAGGCTATCTGGTGGACAAGGCCAGCTACGATTCCGGCGTCACCAACATCGGCGACTTCACCGATCCGGCCGTTGCCGCCCGGTTCGACGCCGACGGCGACGGCAAGGCCGACCTGGCCGGCTGCATCCCCGGCTGGGGCTGCGAACGCGTGATCGAGCATCACCTGACCGAATACGGCCTGCGCGACACGGTCGCCCACAACCAGGGCGCCTATCAGGCGATCATCGCCGACGCCATGGCGCGGCACGCCAACGGCGAGCCGATTCTGTATTATACCTGGACTCCCTACTGGGTGTCGGGAGCAATGGTGCCGGGCAAGGATGTGGAATGGCTATCGGTGCCTTATACCTCGTTGCCTGAGGGCGACAGCGGCGAAACCGAGTTCGAGGGCAAGAACCTGGGCTTTGCCGTGGACAGCATCGGCGTGGTGGCCCGCAACGACTTCCTGGAGGCCAATCCGGCGGCGAAAAAGCTGTTCGAGGTGGCGAAGCTGGACATCAACGACATCTCGGCCGAGAACAAGCTGATCACCGACGGCGAGAACACGTCCGAGGACATCGACAAGCATGTCGCGGACTGGATCGCCGCCAACCAGGCGGAATTCGACGGCTGGCTTTCGGAAGCCCGCGCCGCCGCGCAATAACTGACACGCCGACGCCGCGGGGTCCGCCTCGTGGCGTCTTCGGGGGCCGCACCGCAGGATGAACGACACGCAGCACTTCGTCTTCGCCCTGGTCGAGGACTTCACCCATCTTGCCTTTGCCTGCGCCGTCGATCCGCTGCGGATCGCCAACCTTCTCAGCGGCAAGACCCTGTATCGCTGGTCCTATGCGTCCCAGGACGGGCGCACCGCCACCGGTTCGGACGGCACGGCGGTCGTGGTCCAGCACGCCTTTGCCGACATGCCCGCCAGCGACCGCGTCTTTGTCTTGTCCGGCATCCACATGCGGCACAAGGATTACCGGAGCCTGATCGCCCGGCTGCGGTTTCTGGAGCGCGGCGGGGCCAAGGTCGGCGCGCTGTGTTCGGGCGCCTATGCCCTGGCCAAGGCCGGCTTTCTGGACGGAACGCGGGCCGCGATCCACTGGGAATACCACGACAGCTTCATGGAGGAGTTTCCCGAAGTGAACCTTGTCCGCAACGTTTACGTCCCGGACGAGAAATACGTCACCGCCTCGGGCGGGACGGCGACGGCGGATCTGATGCTGCACCTGATCGAAAAGGACCACGGCTACGACCTGTCGGTCGCTGTGGCCGACCAGATGGTCTACAACGCCGTGCGCAACGCCACCTCGTCGCAGAAGGTGTCGCTGCAATCGCGCAACGGCATCCGCAACGCCCATCTGGTCCGCGCCATCCAGATCATGCGCGACAGCCTGGAAGCGCCGCAATCCTCGGCGAGCATTGCCCGGCGGATCGGGATTTCGACCCGGCAACTGGAACGGCTGTTCGGCAAGTACCTGAACACCGCGCCCAAGAAATACCTGATGGAGATGCGCTTGGAAAAGGCGCAGCATCTGCTGCTTCAGACCGAAATGTCCGTGACCGAGATCGCGCTTGCCTGCGGCTTCGACAATCCGGGCAATTTTTCGCGCGCCTACAAGACCGCCTTCGGCATCAGCCCCGCCACCCAGCGGGGGCGGCTGAACTGACGGCCGGCTGATGCCGGGGCCGCCGCGTCACGCCCTTTCGGCCAAGGCGGCAGCCTGGCGCGATCCGGTTTCCACCGCCAGCAGACCGATCCCGCCGGCCACGATCAGCGCCATGCCCGCCACGGTCCAGATGTCGGGCACTTCCCGGAAGAAGACATAGCCCCAGAACACCGCGAAGATCATGTAGCAGTAATCGAAGGCGGCGATCACCTCGGGCTTGGGGGATTGATAGGCGACGGCCACGCTGGTGGCGACGCCGACGATCAGAACCGCCAGCGCGGCCATGACGGCCCAGTCCTGCCATTCCATCGGGTGCCAGGGGCCAAGCAGCAAGGGGAAATCCATGTCGGGCAAGGGCAGGCCCGATGCCAGCAGCCCAAGCGCCGCCCCGCCCAGCACCAAAAAGGCGACGTTCAGCCAGAACATCAGAACGGCCGGAGTCCATCGCGCTGCACCTGGCGCGGGTCACGATCGCGGCGCAGGCATAGCAGGCGGTGCGCAGAAGGTTCCGCACGACCACGCGGTCCCCGATGCCTCGGGGATCGACACCTTCCCCCACGGCAGCGATGCGGCCGCAGCAGTCGGCCCCTGGATGCGGGGGAACCGCAGGGCTTCCCCCGTCCCGCTTGCGTCCTTGTCCCAGGGGGCGCCGCTTTCAGCCGTACTTTCCCGGACGGCCTTGGAATACCAGCCGATGCGGGTGCTGATGTCGGTGTTGCTGATCGCCCAAGCCGCGATCCGGATCAGCACTTCACCCTTGGCGACCCGCGGCACCGGCAGATCGGTGCGAAACCGAAGCTTGTCGAACCCGCCATGCCCGGTCAGGACGACCCCGGACAGGGTGGCGGGAATGCCGGGCCGGTTTGACGCATCGGTCATCTCGTGGGCCTTTCCTGAAAGCCTGGCTTGTCCGCATCGCGGCCGGTCGGCGGCCGGATAAGGGTTGCGCGGCCCCTTGCCCGGCCCTTTGTCAGGGCAGGCTAAGCTTGGCCATCCGTCCGCCATCGACGGTATAAACCTGTCCGGTGACGAAGCCCGCTTCCTCGGCCGCCAGAAAGGCCACAAGGGCCGCGACCTCCTCGGGGCGGCCGGTACGGCCTGCGGGATGGATGCGGCCGATGTTCCGGCGGAAGGCCGCCGGGTCGGGCATCCCCTCGATAAAGGCCAGGTTCAGGTCGGTGTCGATCCAGCCCGGCGCGACGGCGTTGCAGCGGATCCCCTCGGGGCCGTGATCAACGGCCACCGCGCGGGTCAGCCCGTGCAATCCGGCCTTGGAGGCGCAATAGGCCGCATGGCCGGGATTGGACCCCAGACTCTCGATCGAGCCGATGTTGACGATGCTGCCCTTGGTTCTGCGCAGATGGGGCAGGGCGGCCTGGATCATCAGAAAGGGCGCCGTCAGGTTGACCGCAAGGTTGCGCTGCCAGTCCTCGAGCGACATCGCCTCGACAGCCGATTCCTGCATCATCCCGGCGTTGTTGACCAGAACGTCCAGGCGGCCTGCCTTTTCCACGACCTGCTCCACGATCCGGGCCGGGCTTGCCGGGTCGGTGAAATCGGCGGCGAGGGCCTCGAACTCGTCGTCGCCGCCGCGCTGCGCCGTGAAGACCCGCGCCCCCTCGTCGCGCAGCCTGCGCGCGATGGCCCGGCCGATGCCCGACCGTCCGCCCGTGACCAGGGCGACCTTGCTGTCGAACCGCATCATGACACGGGCTTCCCGCCGTTGATTTCCACCAGGGCCCCGCACATATAGCGCGCCGCGTCCGATGCCAGGAACAGCGCCACGTCGGCGATGTCCTCGGGCTCGGCGATGCGGCCGATGGGCACCGTCCTGCCCAGTTCCGCCACGGCGGTGTCGGGATCGAAGCCGCGCCGGGCGAAGCCCGTGCGCAGCATCGGCGTGTTCACCTCGTTGGGGCAGACGGCGTTGACCCGGATTCCCTGGTGCGCGTGATCCATGCCCATGCATTGCGTCAGGGACGCGATGGCCGCCTTTGTCATGCAGTAGATCGCGTGATTGGGCCCTGGCGCCTTGCCGCCCCAGCAGGACGACACGTTGACGATGGCCCCGCCGCCGTTCTCCGCCATCAGCGGGATCGCCGCGCGGCAGATGCGGAACGGCGCCTCGACGTTGACGCCCAGCGACAGCGACCAGTCGGCGTCCGTGGTGTCCGTGACCGGCCCGCGGGTGATGACGCCCGCGTTGTTGACAACGATGTCCAGCCCGCCCAAGGCGCCGCGCGCGGCAAGCGCCAGTCCGTCGGCATAGGCGGGGTCCAGCAGATCGCCGGGCAGATGCGCCTCGGCGTCGATGCCGGTCACGTCGCGGTCGGCCACGGCAACCCGCGCCCCTTCGGCGCGAAGCTGCCGGACGATGGCCGCGCCGATGCCGCCCGCCGCGCCCGTGACAAGGGCGGCCCTTCCTTCGAAACGCATGATTGTCCCCTCCTCGTGGGATCAGAAGCTGGCGACCGGATCGCCGAACAGGTCGCGGTCGGGCACGACGCCCAGGCCGGGGCCGTCCGGCAGGCGGATCGTGCCGCCGTCGATGCGGATACCGTTCGCCCGGTCGTAATGGCCGTCGATATAGGGCGCGGCGATCCAGGCGCCTTCGTTCAGGTCGGGGCGCACCGTGGCGCCGACATGAACGCAGGCCGCCGCGATGATGTCCCCGCCCCAGGCGTCGTCGCAGGTGTGGGGCAGGTTGCGCGCCGCGCAGATGTCGCGGAAGGCGCGCATCGGGTGCAGGCCGCCGATGCGCGTGACCTTCATGCCGAACCCGTCCACCAGGCCGGAGCCTGCGGCCGAAATCGCGGTGGACAGGCTGGTGCCGCTTTCGTCCATGTAGATGCCGTGGCGCACCAGCGGCCGGACAAAGGTCAGCTCGTCATAGCTGTTGCAGGGCTGTTCGAAGACGAACGGGATGTCGGGGCATTCGCGGCTGATGCGGATCACGTCGCGGGTGTTCCAGGCGCGGTTGCCGTCGGCGGCCAGGCGCACGCCGGTTCCCCCGACGACCTCCCAGACCTTGCGCAAGGCCTCGATGTCCACCTCGACCGGGCGGCTGCCCAGCTTGACCTGAAGGCGCGTGAAGCCTTCGCGCACGCGTTCGCCGGCAATGCGGGCGGTCTCGTCCGGGTCGCCCACGCCCATCGAATAATAGGTCGGCACGTCCTGGACCGCCCCGCCGCCCAGAAGGTCGCAAACCGGCACGCCCAGCCGTTTGCCGATCAGGTCGTGGGCGGCGATGTCGATGGCGGCCTTGGCATAGTTGTGGCCGTTCAGCAGGCCGTCCATCCTGCGGTGCAGCGCGACCGGCCACAGATCGGCGCCGATCAGGCCGGGGGCCATCTGGATCAGCGCGGCGCGCGCGCCCGCGGCGAAGGATTCGGCATAGGTGGGTCCGACCGGACAGGTCTCGCCCCAGCCTTCGCTGCCGTCCTCGGCCACGATCCGCACCAGCGTCGTGTCCAAGGCCCAGACCGTGCTGCTGGAAATGACATAAGGGCCGTCCTTGACCGGCAAGTCTTGGGCATAGATGTGGATTTCGCGGATCTTCACGTCGGATCTCCGATGGGTTCAGCAGATACCCTCTGCCAAGAGTGCCGCGCGCGCCGCCCGCAGCGCCGCCTCGGTGGCCTTTTCGCGCCCCTGAAGCCGTGCCGCCTGCGTCATGCCTTCGTGCAAAAGGAAAAGCGTCTCGGCCAGGTGGCCGGTGTCGCGGCCCGGCGCCACGCGGTCCAGCCGCAGCCGGAATTCATCGGCCAGGCGGGCCTTGTGGTCGATCACCGTGGCGGCGATGGCTTGGCTGTCGGGATATTCGGCCCAGGCGTTCAGAAACAGGCAGCCGGTGTTCGCCACCTCGGCCAGCCAGTCGCCCAGACGGACAAGGGGATGCAGGACATGATCCACGCCGTCCTGCGGCCCGCCCGCCAGCCAGTCGAAATACGCGCGGTCGCGGTGTTCCAGCGCCCCCACGATCATCGCCTCGCGCGAGGGGAAATGCTTGTAAAGCGTGCGCAGCGACACGTCCGCCCCTGCCCGCAGCGCCTCGACCCCCTGCTCGGCAAAGCCCTGGGCCGAGAAGCTGCGTTCAAGATCACTGGCGATTCGGGTGCGGGTGTCGGTCATGGCCTCATAGTAGAACGATCGCTCTACCGCGCAAGCGGAAAGTAGAGCGATCGCTTTACATCGGCATTGGCGCCGGAAGCCTCCGGCTGTGTCAGGCGGTGGCAGGATCGCCTCGCGGCACCCCGTATTCGCCGCTGACGGTGGCGAGGTTCTCGTGCAGTTCGGCGATCAGGCCGGCGCGCGGGCTGTTCTGGATCTCGATCAGCCCGATTTCCCGGTGAACGACCGGCTCGCCGAACGGAATCGCGGCGACATCCGCGCGCGTATCCAGAAGCGCGACCCGAGGAACCACCGACACGCCCAGGCCATGCGCCACGCAGGCCGTGATGGAGGAGATCGCGTCCATTTCGGCGATGTCGATCAGCGGCAGGTTCAGACGGCCCAGTTCCGCCTCGATCAGGCGGGCCAACGGAACGGGCGACCGGAACCGGACATAAGGATGCGACACCAGCATCGTCCGCATGTCCGACAGGGGCGTGCCCGGAGGCGCGATCAGAAGCAGGGGTTCGCGGATGAACGAACTCCAGCGCAGTTCCCGCGACGTGACGCTGTGTTGGGCGATCATGGCCGTGTCCAGGCGCCCGGCGATCACGTCCTGCATCAGCGATTCGGATGTTCCGACATGAAGCTTGATCCGCAGGTCGGGATGATTCGACGCCAGCCGCGAAATCGCCTGCGGCAGCAGCCCGATCGCGCTGGTGCGGACCGATCCGACCGAAAAGGTTCCGATGATCCGGCGGCCCGAAACCGCGTCGATGGCGTTTTCGGCCGCCCGGACCAGGTCTGCCGCCGCCCTGACCATCTGCTGTCCGGCCGAGGTCAGCGTGGGCGGGCGGTTCTGACGATTGAACAGGCTGACGCCGATTTCCGATTCAAGGGCCTGGATTTGCTGGCTGACGGCCGAGGGGGTCAGGAACACGCTTTGCGCGGCGCGTGTGAAGCTGCCGGTTTCGGCAATCGCCAAAAGGGTTTTCAGCTGTCTCGTATCCACAGATTAAGATCCTCTGAAAATCATATGAAGAATTACGAGGTTTCATTCAGATCAACAATCTTTATTTCCTTCTTTCTATCCGATGCGCTCAGGTCCAAGGGGGAGGAGGGACATGTCGAGGAATATTCTGATCACCGGTCCAAGCCTGGCGCCGGCAGCCGAAGCCGTGCTGACCGGGGCGGGATACCGGCCGGTCTATGTGCCGCCCTATACCGAAGGCGACGCGCTGCTGACATTTTGCGCTGAAGCGGCACCCGTGGCCGTGCTGGTCCGAATGGGGCGGCTTGACGAAGCCTTTCTTGCGGCCTCGCCTCAGGTACGGGTGCTGTCCAAGCATGGCGCCGGCGTCGACAACATCGACATCCCGGCCGCGACCGCGCGCAACATCCCGGTTCTGGTGGCGGCGGGCGCCAACGCGGTGTCGGTCGCGGAACACGCCATGGCGCTGCTGTTCGCGGTGGCCAAGAAGATCGTGCCGCTGGATCGCGGCATCCGCGAGGGCCGCTGGGAAAAGCCGGGCTTTCAGGGGCGCGAACTGGCCGGATCGGCCATGGGCCTTGTGGCCTTCGGCGCCATCGCCCGCCAGACCGCGCGCTTCGCCAAGGCTTTCGGCATCCGGGTGTCGGCCTTCGATCCCTTCTGCCCGGCCGAGGTCTTCGAGGCCGAGGGCGTGACGCGGGCCGAGGATCTGGACGCGCTGTTCGCGCAAAGCGACATTGTCAGCCTTCACAGTCCGCTGACGCCCGAGACGCGCAACCTTGTCGATGCCCGGCGGCTGGCGCTGATGCGCAAGGACGCGATCATCGTCAACACCGCGCGCGGCGGCCTCATCGACGAGGACGCCCTGCTGGCCGCGCTGCGGGACGGCCGCATCGCGGGCGCGGGCTTGGACACCTTCGCCAAGGAACCGCCCGCGCCGGACCATCCCTTCTGGAGGGACATGCGGCTGGTGCTGACGCCCCATATCGGCGGCGTGACCACGGCGGCCAACGCCCGTGTCGGCGTCGAGGCCGCGCAGGGCATTGTGGATTACCTGGCCGGGCGTCCGGTCCCGCCCGCACGCATCGTCAACGCCGCCGCCCTGTCGCGCGCCAACGCCCCCGTCTGAGGAGAACACCATGACCATTGGATTTCGCATCCTCAACCGGCAGCGCGCCGTGTCGGCCGACCTGGTCGCCAGGTTCGCCGCGCTGCCGGTCGCCAATGTCAGCGACAGCATGTCCCGCATGACGGCGGGCGGGCCGCGCCTGACCCGGATGCACCGCGACGGCGTGCTGGCCGGTCCCGCGCTGACCGTCAAGGCGCGGCCCGGCGACAACCTTATGCTGCACAAGGCCATCGACATGGCGGTCCCGGGCGACGTGATCGTGGTGGACGCCGGGGGCGATCTGACCAATTCGCTGATGGGCGAGCTGATGCTGGCCTATGCGATCAAGCGCGGCGTGGCGGGCTTCGTGCTGAACGGGGCGATCCGCGACGCGGATCAGTTCGTCGCTATGAACCTGCCGGTCTTTGCCGCGGGCATCACCCATCGCGGTCCCTACAAGGACGGTCCGGGCGAGATCAACGTGCCGATTGCCATCGACGGCATGGTCATCCATCCGGGCGACCTGATGCTGGGCGATAGCGACGGCGTTCTTGCGGTGCCCTATGAGGCGGCCGAGGAGGTTTATGCCCGGACCGCCGCCAAGCAGGACGCCGAGGCCAAGCAGATGGCCGCCATCGAGGCCGGCACGAACGACCGGTCCTGGGTGGACGCGGCCTTGAAACGGCTGGGCTGCGCCATGCCCGACACGATCTGAACACATAATCTCGGGAGGAGAAACCATGACCATCACCAAAACCGCGGCCCTGGCCGCGATGCTGGCCACGACCGCCACCGCCGCGCTGGCCGACTGGCCCGCCGACCGCCCGATCGAAATGATCGTGGCCTTTGCCCCCGGCGGCGGCACCGACATCATGCTGCGCACCCTGGCGCCGTTCCTGGAGGCGGAACTGGACACGCAGATCCCGGTGCTGAACCGTCCCGGCGCCTCGGGCGAGATCGCCTACACGGCGCTGTCGCAGGCCCGTCCCGACGGCTATACCGTGTCGTCGCTGAACACGCCGGGCTTTCTGACCATGCAGATCGGCCGCACCCTGCGCTATGATCCCGCCGACATCTGTCCCATCGCCCGCATTGTCGAGGATCCGGGAACCTTTATCGTCCAGGCGGGATCCGGCTATCAGTCTCTGGCCGATCTGGTGGTCTTCGCCAAGGCCAACCCCGGCGCGGTGTCCGTGGGCACCACCGGCGTCGGCACCGACGAGCATCTGGCCATGCTGCAACTGGAACAGGCCGCAGGCATCGACCTGACCGCCGTGCCCTTCGGCGGCGCGAACGAGGCCAAGACCGCGCTTCTGGGCGGCCATGTCGCGATGATCGGCTTGAACGTCGGCGAATACACCACCAGCGACCCCGGGTCGTTCCGGGCGCTGGCGCAGTTCGCCGAGGAACGCTCGACCCTGGCCCCGGACCTGCCGACGGCCAAGGAACAGGGCTTCGACGTGCTGATGTCGTCGGAACGCGGCCTTGCCGCCCATTGCGACGTGCCCGAGGAGATCCGCGCCAGGCTGGCCGCCGCCGTGGACGCCGCTCTGGCCAACCCCGAGTTCCAGGAAAAGGCCAGGCAGCAGGCGCTGCCCTTGTCCTTCAAGTCGGGCGCGGACTGGCAGGCCGACATGCCCGTGCGGCTGGCCCGCTATACCGAGATCTTCAAGCTGATCGAGGGGGGCCAGTGATGGCCCGTTCCTCGTCGGCCAGGGGCGACAGGCCCGATCTGCTGACGGCGGCGATCTTTGTCGGTCTCGGCGCGCTTGGGCTTTTCATGAGCCGGGGGCTTGATACCGGCACGCTGGCGCAGATGGGGCCGGGTTTTCTGCCCCGCGTCGTTTGCGTGCTTCTGATCGCCGTGGGCCTTGCGGTGGGCGTCCCGGCCCTGGGCCGTCCCGCCCTGGCCATCGAGACCATCAAGCCAAGGCCGGTCCTGGCGATCACCCTGGCCATTGTCGTCTTCGCCTATGCCGCGACGCATCTTGGCTTTGTGCTGGCCTCGCTGTGGCTGATCGTGGCCGGATCGCTGGCCGATCCGGGCGGCAACTGGAAGCACACGCTGTGGCTTGCCGTCGGGCTGACCGCATTCGGCGCGCTTGTCTTTGTCTACGGCCTGGGTGTCCAGGTGCCGCTCTGGCCCGTCTGACACATTGCGCGTCCTGGGGAGGAACGTATGAGCTTTATCGACCTGCTTCTGCTGGGCTTCAGCGAAGCCATGACCGTGCAGAACCTCAGCTTCTGCCTGCTGGGCGCGCTGCTGGGCACCCTGATCGGCGTGCTGCCGGGGATCGGCCCGACCGCCACCATCGCCGTGCTGCTGCCCATCACCTTTTTCCTGCCGCCGCTGGCCGGGATCATCATGCTGGCCGGGATCTATTACGGCGCGCAATACGGCGGCACCACCACCGCCGTTCTGGTGAACCTGCCGGGCGAGGCGTCCAGCGTGGTCACCACGCTGGACGGCTATCAGATGGCGCAGCAGGGCCGGGCGGGGGCGGCGCTGGCCGTCGCGGCACTGGGATCGTTCTTCGCCGGAACCGTCGCGACCTTCGCCATCGCCGTGGCCGGGCCGACCCTTTCGACCTTTGCGCTGTCCTTCGGCCCTGCCGAGTATGTGTCGCTGATGGTGTTCGGCCTGCTGGCCGCGACGATCCTGGCCAGCGGTCCGGTCCTGAAGGCGATCGGCATGATCCTGATCGGCCTGCTGCTGGGCATGGTCGGAACCGACCAGGCGACCGGGGCCGAGCGGCTGACCTTTGGCGCCATCGAGCTGTTCGACGGCATCAACTTCATCGTCATCGCCATCGGCATCTTCGGCTTCTCGGAGATCATCGCAAACCTCGAACGCTCGGGATCCGAGGGGGTGACGCTGGCGCCCATCAGCCGTTTGTGGCCGTCGCGCGACGATTTCCGCCGGTCCTGGGCGGCCGTGCTGCGCGGCACCGGCGTCGGCACCTTTCTGGGCCTTTTGCCGGGCGGCGGGGCGACGCTGGCGTCGTTCAGCGCCTATTCCTTCGAAAAGAAGATGTCGAGGACGCCGCACAAGTTCGGCACCGGCGTGGTCGAGGGCGTGGCCGCCCCCGAGGCCGCCAACAACGCCGCAGCCCAGTCGTCCTTCATCCCGCTGCTGACGCTGGGCATCCCGTCCAACAACATGATGGCGATGATGCTGTCGGCCTTCATGATCCACGGCATCACGCCCGGGCCGACCGTGCTGACCAACCAGCCTGAGATCTTCTGGGGCCTCGTCGCCTCGATGTGGATCGGCAACCTGCTTCTGGTCATCATCAACCTGCCGATGATCGGGATCTGGGTCAAGCTGCTGACGGTGCCCTATCGTCTGCTGTATCCGGCGATCCTGCTGTTCTGCTGCATCGGCGTCTATTCGATGAACAACCGGATCTTCGACGTGATGCTGGCGGCGGGTTTCGGCCTTCTGGGCTATGTCTTCCGCAAGGCGAAATGCGAGCCGGGGCCGCTGCTGCTGGGCTTTGTGCTTGGCCCGCTGCTGGAATCGAACCTGCGCCGGACGCTGCTGATCACCCAGGGCGATCCCGGCATCTTCGTGGAACGCCCGATCAGCCTGACCATGCTGATCGCAACCGTGATCCTGCTGGCGCTGATGATCCTGCCGTCCTTCCGCAAGACCCGCGAGGAAGCCTTCCAGGAAGAGGAAGGCTGAAGCCGGAAACGGTTCTCTCGGAGTGACCAACATCCGAACATTCGTCGATCCGCAAGATCCGGCCCGGGTGGCGGTCATGACGGACGTGCCGGATTTGGATGCGCTGAATGCCGTCACGCAAGGCAAGGCCGCCAGCGATGACATGGCCTTTGACGGCGTGGAGCCGGAGTTCCTGGTCTTAACTATGGGGTCGACCGGATGATCGCGCGAATGGTGGTTCAGACGACGGCGTTGGCAGGCCCGGCGGTTTGAGGCCGCAGCCCGACCATCCCGGAAAACGGGTGTCGGATTTCGGTCGATGGATCACCCATGGGGGCGGCGCTGCCGTTTTGGGCCAGCCGGATCGACGCATGGTCAAGCGGGCCAACCGGATCGGCAGAAAGGAAAGCCTCCGCCGATGCGAGAGCCGGTGCCGGATGGCGTGGACAAACCGCCCGCCACCCGTCTGATCCCTTCCGCGGACCGGAACCCCGATGCCAGGACGGGCGGCGCGGCCTGGCCCGCGTCGATCGTTCTTGGTGGCGCTTGGCGGCATGGCGGACTGGAGATCAAGGAGCCGTTCAGATAACACCGCCAGACGGGCTGTCGATCATCCGCGTGACGGCTGGGCTAGAACTGAAAGGCGAGGCTTGCATACCGATCCTGCATCTGCGCTTGAACTTGAACGCGTGTCGCGCCATTTCGACGGCCGGGCCGTCCTGTCCGAAATCTCGCTTGCCATTCCGTCCGGCAAGATCACCTGCCTGCTGGGGCAGTCCGGTTGCGGGAAATCGACCCTTCTGAGGATCATTTCGGGCGTTGATCGGCCTGACCCTGGCAGCCGGATCCGCATGGGCGGAACCGAGATCGTCGGCCATGGCCGCTTTGTCGAACCCGAACACCGCAAGATCGGCTTCATGTTCCAGGACTACGCCCTATTTCCTCATCTCAGCGTGGCCGAGAACCTCGCCTTCGGCCTGCGCCACCTGTCCAAGCCGGCCCGGAAAGACCGGGTGGCCGAGGTGGCCGCGCGCATCGGACTGAACCATCTGCTCGACCGTCTTCCCCATTCGCTGTCGGGAGGAGAGCAGCAGCGCGTGGCCCTGGCCCGCGCGCTTGCCCCGCAACCGGCGATCCTGTTGATGGACGAGCCTTTCTCGAACCTGGATCAAGGCTTGCGGGAACGGGTAAGGCGGGAAACCGTGGACATCCTTGGCGGGATCGGCACCACCGCCATCATCGTCACCCATGATCCGCAAGAGGCTCTTGCCGTGGGCGATCTGATCGTGCTGATGCGGGCGGGCCGCATCGAGCAGGTGGGCACGCCGTTCGAGATCTACGACCGGCCCTGCTCTGCCTACGCGGCCGAGTTCATGGGGCCATGCAACCGCCTGACGGGCGTTTGGGCCAAGGGCCGGATCGAAACGCCCATCGGCACCTTTCCCGCCAGTCTGGATCTGCCCGACGGGGCGCTTGCCCTGGCCTGCATCCGTCCCCAGGCCTTGTCCATCGGACCCGACGGGCAGGGCATTTCCGCCCGTGTGGTGGCAAAGACCTTCATGGGGGAAAGCGAACTGATCGACATCATGGTTCATCCGCTGGCGCAAAGCCTGCGGATGCATTCCCATGTGCGCATTCCCGTCGGCATCGGAGAAAAGGTCAGCCTGCAACTGAACGGCGCTCAGGTCCATGTCTTTCCCGAAGAACCGCAAGGCGGCGGCCTTCCGGCCGCGTAAACTTGAGGAAAATACTAGACTACATTCCGCCAACTGCTTATCAGCCTTGGAACTGCCTTTGCGGCTTCAAGGGGGAGATCATGAAACTTGCACCGATTCTTTTGTTCGCGGCCATGGGAACGGGCGGCGCCAATGCGCAGGAGCTGAACCTCTACACCTCGCGAGAGCCGGGCCTGGTCGAGCCGCTGCTGCAAGCGTTCACCCAATCCACGGGAACCAAGGTCAACACGGTCTTTCTCAAGGACGGTCTGGCCGAACGCGTGGCCTCGGAGGGTGAAAGCTCGCCTGCCGATCTGCTGATGGCCGTGGATGCGGGAAACCTGGCCGATCTGGTGGACAGGGGGCTGACGCAGCCGGTCGAATCCGAAGTCCTGACGGCGGCTGTTCCGGAAAACCTGCGCGATCCCGGCAATCACTGGTTCGCCCTGTCGATGCGCGCCCGGGTGGTTTACGCCGCCAGCGACCTGGATCTGGACGCCATCACCTATGAGGATCTGGCCGACCCGGAGTGGAAGGGCCGCCTTTGCATCCGGTCGGGCCAGCACCCCTACAACACGGCGCTGTTTTCGGCCTTCATGACCCACCACGGCGCGGCGAGGACCGAGGAATGGCTGACCGGGCTCAAGGCCAATCTGGCGCGCCAGGCGGGCGGCGGCGACCGCGACGGGGCCAAGGACATCGGCGGCGGGATCTGCGACATCGCCATTGCGAACTCGTATTATGTCGGGTTGATGCGGTCGGGAAAGGGCGGCGACGAGCAGCGTGCCTGGGGCGATGCGATCAAGGTGATCCTGCCGACCTTTGAAAACGGCGGAACGCATGTGAACATCAGCGGCGCCGCGGTTGCCAAGCACGCACCGAACCGCGACGAAGCGGTGCAATTGCTGGAATTCCTTGTTTCCGACGAGGCGCAGAAGATCTATGCCGAGGCGAACTACGAATATCCGGTCAAGCCTGGCGCGGCTGTCGATCCGATCATCGCGTCCTTTGGCGAGCTGCGGGTCGATCCGGTTCCCTTGACCGAGATCGTGAAGAACCGCAAGGCCGCGAGCGAACTGGTCGACCGTGTCGGCTTCGACAACTGAAACCGGCGGCGGGGACCGGCCCCGCCGCGGGGTTTCGGTTTCCGTGCCGTTGTCGGCGGCACCGGCCCTCCGCCTGCGCGGGGGGTCTTGGGCCGTGGCCAGCCTGCTGATCGCGGGGCTGGTTCTGGTTCCTGTGCTGGCGCTGGCCTGGCAGGCGGCCTGGGGATCCGAGGGCTTGTGGAGCCACCTGGCCCGGCACGTCCTGCCCCATGCGCTGACCCAGACCGCGATCCTGATGGCCGGTGTGGGCACGATAACGGCGGTGATCGGAACGGGGGTCGCGTGGCTGGTCGCGGCCTATGACTTTCCGGGGCGGCGGATGCTGGAATGGGCGCTGATCCTGCCCCTGGCGGTGCCGACCTATATCGTCGCCTATGCCTATCTGGACATGCTGCATCCGCTTGGGCCGTTCCAGTCCGCGATCCGCGCCGTGCTGGGCCATGACAGCCCGCGCGACTTCCGGCTGCCCGACATCCGGTCCATGACCGGGGCGGTCCTGCTTCTGGGGCTGGTGCTTTACCCTTACGTTTATCTGCCGGTGCGGGCCATGTTCATGACCCAGGCCGCCAATCTGGTCGAGGCCGCCCAGACGCTCGGCACCACCCGACGCCGGATCCTGTGGCGCGTCGCCTTGCCCTTGGCGCGTCCGGCCATTGCCATCGGCATCAGCCTGGCCCTGATGGAGACGCTGAACGACATCGGCGCATCCGAATTCCTGGGCGTCCGGTCGCTCACCATCTCGGTTTACACGACCTGGGTCACGCGGTCGGACCTGGCCGGGGCGTCGCAGATCGCCTTGGCGATGCTGGCGCTGGTGGTCGCGCTGATCTCTCTGGAGCGGTGGGCGCGCCGGAAACAGCGCTATTCCGTCAGCGCGCAGCGCGCCCGCAGCCTGGTGCGGCAGCCGCTGACGGGCGCCGCCCGGTGGGGGGCGTTGTGCGCCTGCTTGCTGCCGGTGATCCTGGGCTTCGTCCTTCCCGCCTCGTATCTGGCGGTCGAGGCCTTGAAGCGGTTCCAGTTCGCCGGCCTGTCCGCCCGCCTCGTGACCGAGGCCGCGAACACCCTGATCCTGTCCACCCTGGCGACCGGCGCGATCCTGGCTTGCGGCCTGGTTGTCGCCTTTGCCGCGCGCGTCTTTCCGCAACGGGGCATGCAGGCCGTCCAGCGCGTCGCCTCGCTGGGCTATGCCATGCCCGGCACGATCCTGGCGCTCGGGATCTTGATTGCCGTTGGCGGCTTGGACCGCTGGATCGGCCGGACGGCCAAGGAGCTGTTCGGCATTGATCCCGGCCTGGTGCTGATCGGGTCGGGGCTGGCGCTCGGCTATGCCTATCTGGCGCGCTTTCTGGCGATCTCGATCGGCTCGGTCGAGGCGGGGCTGACCCGCATCCCGCGCAGCTATGATCAGTCCGCCCGCACGCTGGGCCACGGGATCGGCGGCACGCTGCGCCACGTCCATCTGCCGCTGTCCAGGGCGGCCCTGGCCGCGGCCGGGCTTCTGGTCTTCGTGGATTGCATGAAGGAGCTTTCCGCGACCCTGCTGCTCCGCCCGCTGAACTTCGAAACACTGGCGACGCATCTTTATGGCGAAGCGGCCCGCGGCACCTATGAGGAAGCCGCCATCGCGGCCCTTGCCATCGTTCTGGTGGGCATCCTGCCCGTGATCCTGCTGGCGCGTGTCGGCCGTGCCGGCTGATGCCGGTAAGACGGCAAAGCCGATGGGGCGCGGCATGAGGGCGCGCGCGGCGCCGTTCGCCGCCGCGCCCCCCGCGAACCTTTAGGCTCGGCCGACGCCAAGGGGCCGCCCCTTGGGCCCCCGGGCGTGCGGCATGTCCGGTTCACTCCGCCGCGGCGGATCGCTCCGGCTGGCCGAGAAGCTCCCGGATCTGGTTTTCGTCCAGGGTTTCCTGTTCCAGCAGCCGGCGCGCGGTGCGCTCCAGCACATCGCGGCGTTCCGTCAGCAGATCGACCGTCCGGGCGAAGGTCTCGTCGACAATCCGGCGCACCTCTTCGTCGATGGCGGCGGCCGTCTCGTCGGAATAGCTGCGTTCCTGCGGGCCATAGGGGGGCTGCTCGGGGGCGAGGAACGAGCGCGGGCTCTTTTCCAGCGCGACATGGCCCAGCTTGTCCGACATGCCGTAGCGCGTGACCATGGCGCGGGCGATGTCCGTGACCTTGGCCAGGTCGTCCGCGGCTCCGGTCGAGAGATGGCCGAAAACGATCCGTTCCGCCGCGCGCCCGCCGAGAAGCACGGCCATTTTGTTCTTCAGTTCGTCAAGGGTCATCAGGAAGCGGTCCTCGGTCGGACGCTGGATCGTGTAGCCCAGGGCGCCGATGCCGCGGGGAATGATCGAGACCTTGTGGACCGGATCGACGCCCGGCAGCGCCATCGCCACCAGCGCGTGGCCCATTTCGTGATAGGCGACGATCTCGCGCTCTCGGGGATTGAGGAGGCGGTTGCGCTTTTCGAGGCCGGCCACGATCCGCTCCACCGCGTTGTTGAAGTCCTCCATCGTCACGGCATCCGCCCGGCGGCGGGTGGCCAGCAGGGTGGCCTCGTTGACCAGGTTGGCAAGGTCCGCCCCGGTGAATCCGGGCGTCAGCCCCGCGATCTTCTCGGGGCTTACGTCCGGCGCGAGCTTGGCCTTTTTCAGGTGGACGTTCAGGATCTGCACCCGTCCCTGCCTGTCGGGCCGGTCCACCAGCACCTGGCGGTCGAAGCGCCCCGCCCGCAGCAAGGCGGGATCGAGGATCTCGGGGCGGTTCGTGGCGGCAAGCAGCACGAGGCCGGTCGAGGAGTCGAAGCCGTCGAGCTCGACAAGAAGCTGGTTGAGCGTCTGCTCCTTCTCGTCGTGGCCCGCGATCGGCCCGATGCCGCGGGCGCGGCCAAGCGCGTCGAGTTCGTCGATGAAGATGATGGCAGGGGCCTTGGCGCGGGCCTGCTCGAACAGGTCGCGCACGCGCGCGGCCCCCACGCCCACGAACATCTCCACGAATTCGGAACCGGAAATCGAGAAGAAGGGCACGCCGGCCTCGCCCGCCACCGCCTTGGCGAGCAGGGTCTTGCCGGTCCCCGGAGGGCCGACAAGCAGGATGCCTTTGGGCATGCGCCCTCCGAGGCGGCCATAGCCTTGCGGATCCTTCAGGAAATCGACGATTTCCCTCAGTTCGTCCTTGGCCTCGTCAACGCCCGCGACATCCTCGAATGTCACCCCGGTGTCCGACTGGACGTAGACCTTGGCCCTAGACCTGCCGATCTGCATGAGCCCGCCGCCCAGGCCGTTGCCCATGCGCTTCAGCACGAACATCCAGATGCCGACGAAAAGAAGAACGGGCACCACCCAGGACAACAGGTCGCGCAGGAAGGTGCTTTCGATCTGACCGATGACGGTGACGCCATGTTCCTGAAGCTCGCGCGCCAGGCCGGGTTCGACGCGCGTGGTGATGAACATTTCGCGACCGTCCAGCGGTTCCGTGAACGTCCCCTGGATGAAGCGGTCCGACACCGCCACCTCGGCGATCCTGCCCTCCTCGAGATAGGTGGTGAACTGGCTGTAGGGGATCTGGGCGACCTGGGTGGCGGCGGTGTAAAGATACTGGAACGCCATCAGGACGAAAAAGGCGGCGATCCAGTATCCGATGTTGAATTGCGTTTTCCTGTCCATGTCCATCTTGGCGCTCCACGTCAGATGTCGGCCGGAAGAAGACGGCCGCTGTTACGGATCGGCGGCGGGAAAGGACGCCTCGCCGCCATAGGGGCGGAACCCGCGCGGGTCCGCATCGGAAAAGCAGGCCTGCGGCGGTTCCGCGCAGCACGATCCTGCCCGTGCGCCGGCCGGCCCGATCGAAGCCCGGCTTCGCCCCCCGGACGCGCGGCAGCGTCAGGCGGCGGCGTGACCTTCAGGCGATCAAGGACGCTTGGCGGAGTCATCGCTGCCCCTCATGCCGCCATGTGCGGGCCGGACTGGTTCCGCTGGGCCTGGCCCCCGCGTTCCAGCGCAAGCAGCGCCTGCTCGACCTCGTGGAGGCGCGACGCCCGGGCGCGGGCGGGCGTGCCGTCGTTGGCCGCCTGGTCGATCAGATATTCCGTCCAGGCCCAGTTCATCAGGATCGACCGCTTGGCCTCCAGGGTCGGCGCCGGATCGCGCACCACGTCCATGGGCGCCGCCCAGCCGTCCGAACCGCGCGGGTCGTTCCGCCTGGCGGCGCCGTCAAGCGCACGTCCGTAGCTTTCCTGAAGCTCTCCAAGCCCCAGCCTGTCGAGCGTCGCATCCGAGAAGGCCTGGGCCGAGCCGTTGTTCCGGGCGGCCGTCCTGCCGGGATCTTGGGGACGGTCACGGCGGATCTGCCCGGGCGGCGTCTGCACGACATAGGCCAGCCCCTGCCGTTCCGCGTAACCCATGGCCGCTTCCAGCGTCGGGAACTCGAGTTCGACCTGGACCAGCGTGTCGTCGCTGCCGGTATGGCCCATCAACGGCTCGATAAAGGGCGCGTGGCGCGGCTCGAAGACGAGACGCCATTTCCCGGTGCGGGCCCTGCCCGAGGTCATGGCCGAACGGGACGGCCTGTAGATGCGCGCGATCGCGTCCCCGGGGAAGATCGTGCGCCGGGTTGAAAGAAGCTGCCGGTTGTCGTTCGCGGGCCAGCCCTGCGGAACCGGCATCGTGGTTGATCTGTCGACCTGAATCGTTTCCATCATTCATCCCTCCCGATCTGGCGAAGGATGCCGCCGGCGGCGGCCCGATGGCCCGCCGGCCGGCGGCTGTCATGCGTCAGCTCTTGATGGCGATGCGTTTGACCTGCGACTGCGCCTTTTCGCTCTTGGGCAAGGTCACGCTCAGCACGCCGTTCCTGAACTGCGCGTCCACCCCGTCTTCCTGCACCTCGTAGCCCAGCGGGATGCGGCGCTCGAAGCGGCCATAGAAGCGTTCCGAGAACTGCCTGTCCTTGTTTTCGGTCTCGGACCGCTTTTCGCCCTTCAGCGTCAGCACGCCGTCCTCGAGCAGGACTTCGATGTCCTTTTCCTCGAGACCGGGCACCTCGGCCGTCACCTTGATCTCCTTCTCGCCGTCGGAGATCTCGACGCTCGGCCATCCGGCGCCGAAGGCAGAGGCCCCGTGAAGCGACGGCAGGTTCGGACCGAAGCCGCGGAAGGCCTCGTCGAACAGCCGGTTCATCTCGCGATGCAGCGACAGGAACGGGTCGCGCTCGTTCTCACGAAAGACCCCCGGAACCTGGCTGCCGCCGTTTCTGCCCCAGGGGATCAGATCACGGACACTCATGATTTTCCTCCTTTTGTTCAACCGATTGACAATGCGTCCCGCAGACGCCGGACGGATGGTCCGGCGCCGCGCGATTCGCGCTTGCGGGCAAGGTCAGGCGGCCTGCCTGTCGGCCTCGATCTGCTTCGTCTCGGCCCCGGGCAGCGCGTGGCCGGCCCCGATCTCGATCCGGCGCGGCTTCATTTCCTCGGGAAGCTCGCGGCGCAGATCGACCGTCAGCAGACCATCGACCAGGCTCGCCTGCACGACCTTCACATGATCGGCCAGCTCGAACCGGCGCTGGAAGGCGCCCCCGGCGATGCCGCGATGCAGATACTGGGCATTGTCGTCGCCGTTCTTCTGACCCGACACCACAAGCATGTTGTGCTCTTGGGTGATGGTCAGATCGTCCTGGCCGAAGCCCGCCACCGCCATGGTGATGCGGTAGTCGTCCTCGCCCAGCTTGGCGATGTCATAAGGCGGCCAGCTGTTGATCGCCTCGACGCGGCTCGCGGCCTCGAGCGCGTTCAGCATGCGGTCGAAGCCGATGCCCGACCTGAACAGGGGGGTGAAGTCGAAAGTGGTTCTCATAGCCACATCCTCCTTTGAGCAACATGGGTATAAGTTCTTTGACCGGGGGATGTTCGGCATCCGCCCGGTATGCCGGACCCAGATCAGGCATCCGGCGGGATGTGATTTAGGGCGGGCGATTGGCCGTTCAAGAGGTCACGGCGCTGTCTTCGGCAAGGCATCAACAGGACGCAAGGCGCCAGGGGCGTCCGCGGTCAGGCCCCTGAGCGTGACCGGCAGGTCGTGCCGCAAGAAGCGGTCGCGCACCTTTTCGACCGCCGCTATGGCCGTGATGTCCCACAGCGTGGCGCGCGACAGGTCGATGGTGACCGGGCCATCGTGATGGATCGGGTCGAACGCCTCGACAAAGGCCTCGGCCGAGGCGAAGAAGATCTGCCCCTCGACGAAGTAATGGTTCCCCTCGCGGCGGACATGCTGCATGGCGGCCACCTTTGCGGCAAAGAACACGCCGCTCATCAGAACGCCGACCAGCACCCCGAGCGAGAGGTTGTGGCTGAGGATCGTCACGGCCACCGTGGCCAGCATGACCAGATTGGACAGCATCGGCGTGGAGCGCAGCCGCTTCAGGGAACCCCAGTCCAGCGTGTCGATCGACACGGTGATCATGATCGCGACCAGCGCCGCCACCGGCACCCGGCCGATCAGCCCGCCCGCCGCGACCATGAGCAAAAGCAGCAGCCCTCCGGCAGCCATCGTGGACAGCCGCCCGCGCCCCCCGTATTTCACGTTCGAAACGGTCTGCCCGATCATGCCGCAGCCCGCGATGCCGCCGAACAGGCTGGCCGCGATATTGGCCAGCCCCAGGCCCCGCGCCTCGGCGTTCTTGTCGGACGGCGTGCCGGTCTGGTCATCCACGACGCCCGCCGTCATCAGGCTCTCCAGAAGGCCGACCATCGCGATGGCCAGCGCCGGGGCGAAGACGATGCCCAGAAGATCAAGATCCCACGGCACATCGGGGATGTGGAACACCGGCAGTCCATCGGGCATCATGCCCAGGTCCGAGACGCGCGGCACCGCGAGACCCAGGGCCGAACAAGCCGCCGTCAAGAGGACCACGCAGATCAGCGGCGCCGGAATCCGGATGGTCACGCGCGGCGCCAGATAGATCACGCCCAGGCCTGCCGCGATCACGGCATGGCCGCCGGGCCCGGCGTTCAGGACATGGGGCAGTTGCGCGGCAAAGATCAGGATGGCCAGCGCGTTGACAAAGCCGGTGCGGACCGAGTTCGACACATAGCGCATGAGCGTGGACAGCCGGGCAAAGCCGAAAAGGATCTGGAACAGCCCCGCCAGCAATCCGGCCGCGAAAAGATGCTCCATGCCGTGATCGCGCACCAGCGGCGCCACAACCAGCGCGACCGAGCCGGCCGCCGCCGAGATCATCGCGGGCCGGCCGCCGAACAGGGCGATGACGATGCTGATGACAAAGGACGCGTAAAGCCCCACGGCGGGATCGATCCCGGCCGTGAAGGAAAAGGCGATGACTTCGGGGATCAGCGCGAAGGTCGCCACCGCCCCGGCAAGGATTTCGCGGACAGGATTGTCCCGCCACTGGCGCAGATAGTGCCGTGTGATGATCATGGTGATAGGTGCGAGGACGCGTCTGAGATGCGTTGTCCGGCGGATCGGCGGCCGGAATAGCCACCCGGGCTTGCACCGGGTCCATGCGATTGCCAGCCTCATAGTCGGAGTTGCCGCTGCTGCCAAGCGGATAGCGGCCGGAGGCGTCATCTGCCGCGTCATCCCGCCGCCATGTCATAAGGCAGGCATCCGACCCCGGGTCATGTTCCCTGCATGGCTTTCGGAATCCTGGTCGGCCAACCGTTCGGACAGCGCCGGTGCCCGGCTCGCGCGGACCGCGGCACCCCGACGAACCCGGGCAAGCGCGGGACGGCTTTGCCCGGACCGCCCCTTGGCCGAAGGTAGGGCCAGACACGACCGGCAAGCGAGGCTCGGTGGAAGGTCATCCGCCAGGGCCGCGGCGGTGCTGAATGCGCAGGGATCCGTCCGTCCCGTCTCTGCCCATGTCCTGGCATAAGTTTCGGCGTTCACCTGGAACAGACATCCCGATCCTGGCCGACGCCAGACTGACGCTTCCCGGGTTGCACCCGATGCAAGCCTGTCCGGCACCGGCTCCAGGGCGCGAACTAGCGTCCGTCCCCCGCATCAGGTTGAACCGGCGAGAGGACGGCCTTTTCCGCCTCGTCAAGCCCGCCGGCGGTTCCGCCTTCGCCTGCTTCGACGATGCGGCCGTCGGCTTTGCCGTTGGCATCGGGAACCGTATCCGCGTCCAGTGCGGACAGGCCGTCGTCCCCCAGCACGCCTTCGCGGCGCAACTCGTCCTGGGCTTGCGCCCAGTGTTCGGCGTCGCGACCCTCGGGGCGTCCTTGCGCCTCCCAGATCCGATGCGCCCGATGGCTGATGCGGTCACGGTCCATCATTTCGTCCTCCAAGCGATGGCGTCCCGAGAACTCCTCGCCGCGACGAATGTTCCTGTCCGGATCGGCGGCCCTCCATGGCGGGGCGTCCGGCTTGGGTCGTGGTCAGCCGGAGATCCGGGGCGGAAGGCGCGGGACATGACGGATCACCACACGGGCAAGCGAAAGCCTGTACGCGGGGCTGCGCCCCATCGGGGGCGGGGGCTGCATGACCACGCCCCAGGGGCCGCCTTGCCTTGGATCGGTTCGGCGCGCGGCCATCGCTTGGAAAAAGGCTTTCCCACAGGTGCGGCTGCCTCGGCATGACCTGCCGCCGCCCGCTGCGCGACCGGCAGGCAGCGGGGGCCTCTTGTGGCCTTTGTCAGCCTGACCGCGCAAGTTGTCGCGCCATCTCGTGGATCAGGGTCACCCCTTCGGGGATCAGGGCTGCCGCGATCGAAGCATAGCCCAACCGGAACACCGGGCAGGGCGACGGCGGCTCCTCGAAGAACACGGCACCGGGTTCGATCAGCACGCTTTTCTCGCGCAGCCGGGCAGCAAGATCGGCGCTGTCGGTTCCGCGTGCGCTCAGCCACATGCTGGAACCGCCCTGGGCCGCCGCACCTTCGATCCTCAAGGACGTCTGGGCAAGCGCGTCTTCAAGAACCCGCCGTCGTTCCTTCAATGTCCGCCGCAAGCGCACGATGTGCGCGTCGTAATGCCCCAGGGCCAGAAAATAGGCCGTGATCCGTTGCAGATGGCTTGGCGGATGGCGCAGCATGATCGCCCTCAGCGCACGGGCTCGGGCGATGAACGGGGCAGGCGCAACCATGTATCCGATGCGCAACCCCGGAAACAGGGATTTCGAGAAGCTGCCGATGTAGATAACCCTGCCGGAGGCGTCGAGCGACTTCAGCGCCGGGGCAGGGGGCGCCAGATAGGACATCTCGAAGTCGTAATCGTCCTCGATGATCAGGGCGTTCGTCTGCTCTGCGCGGCCAAGCAGTTCCTGCCGCCGTGACAACGGCATGGTGGCGCCAGTCGGGATATGGTGGCTGGGCGTGGTGATGACCAGCCGGGTGTTGTCCGGCAGCATCGCCGGATCCAGTCCCATGGAATCGACGGGCAGAAAGGCGGTCGGACTGCTGGCGCGGCGCAGGGTCTCGGCGAAATCGGGGTATCCCGGCTCCTCGGTGACGGCCAGCCGGTCGGCGCGGGCAAGCAGTTCGGTGGCCAGGAACAGCGCGTTCTGAGCGCCGAGCGTGACCAGAACCTCGTCCGGCCTTGCCTGAAAGCCACGGCGGGGAAGCGTGTTCGAACAGATATAGTCGATCAGCATCGGATCGTCGGCCCCGTAACGATCTGCCGCCAGCTCCGCGAAATCTCGCGTTCCCAGGGCGCGCCGCGCGCAGTCGCGCCATGCGTTATGGTCGAACAGGCTGGAATCGGCCTGGCCGAAGATGAAAGGAAACCGGAACTCCCGCCAGTTCTCGGGCTTGCGGATCACCCGTCTCGGCAGCGTCTGGTCAGACAGCCATTCGTGCCAATCGAGGGTGCGGACGCCTGCGGCGGCGGCCACATCCACACGGCGATGCGGCACCGTCGCGGCGATGGCGATCCCCGAACGGGGCAGGGCCTCCAGATAGCCTTGGCTGACAAGATCCTGATAAACCAGCGTGACCGTCATGCGCGAGACGCGCAGCGCCTTGGCCAGCTTGCGGCTGGACGGCAGCCTTGTCCCCGGACGTGCCCGCGTTTCCAGGATCGCGCGGACAATCGCGGCGGCCAGCCGGCCCTGTAGCGTCAGTGCATCGTCGCGCAGGAAGATCGCATCGATCGGAAGCACGCCGGGCATCTGGACCTATATTCGCCGCCAACTGGACATATCACTTGGTTCCTTCCGCGGCAATATTACCCGCCAAGGCGCGACCTGCAAAAGCCGGCCGCCAAATGGGAGGGGAGCCCGATGAAAACAACGATCAGACTGCTGGCAGGAACGGCGATCTGCCTGATGGCCAGCGTTCCTGCCTTTGCCGAGGAGTATCGCATCGCGGTTGGCGACGGCGCAGGCGGCACGCAAGAGGCGCTTGGCAAGGCCTTTGTCGAGGCGCTTGAAAAGGAAAGCGGCGGCGCCATGACCGGCAAGCTGTTTCTGAACGGCCAGCTTGGCGACGAGCAGGACACCGTGACCGCCGCCGCCACCGGAACGCTGGATTTCTCGATCCTTGCGATCAACAACATCACGCCGTTCTCGCCGTCTGTCGGCACGCTGACGCTGCCCTATGTCATCCTCAGCCAGGACGACGCCGAAAAGGTCACGCAGGGCGAGGTCGGCCGGCGGATGGTCGAGCAGACCGTGGAAGACGCCGGCGTGCGCATCATCGGCTGGGGCTATTCGGGTTTCCGGGTGCTCACCAACTCCAGCAAGCCGGTGTCCACGGTGGCCGACCTGCAAGGCCTGGTCGTCCGGGTGCCCAAGAACGAGATCATGATCGAGACCTACAAGAGCTGGGGCATCAACCCGACGCCGATGGCCTGGGGCGAAACCTTCGCCGCGCTTCAGCAAAAGGTCGTGGACGGTCAGGACAACCCCTACATGACCGTGAACGCGATGAAGTTCTACGAGGTCCAGAAGTACATCACCGACCTGCGCCATATCTTCTCGATCGAGCCGCTGATCGTCAGCGAGGCGCTGTTCGAAAGCCTGTCCGACGACGAGCAACAGCAGATCCTGGCCGCCGGGCAGGCCGCGACGAAGGCATCCGCCGCCTTTCTGCGCGAACAGGAAAGCAGGATCCGCGACGAACTGGTGGGGCGCGGAATGGAGATCGCCAAGCCTGCCGACGATGAAAAGGAATTCATCGCCCTGGCGACCGGCACCGTGTGGCCCAAGTTCTATGACCAGATCGGCGGCGTCGAGGTTCTGAACGGCGTGCTGGCATCCCTTGGGCGCGATCCGGTTCAGTGAACCAGCCTGCGGCGGGACCGCCCGCCGCCTTCCTTCACACCATCCCGAACTGCCCCTGGCCGGAGGCGATGCATGTCTGCATTCTGGAAGCATCTCGACCATCTTGAAAGCTACATCTGCCGAGCGCTTCTGGCAGTCTTCGTTACGCTGCTGTTCGTCCAGATCGTCGCCCGCCAGGTGTTCGGGTTCTCGATCACCTGGATCGAGGAGCTGTCCGTCATCCTGTTCGTCTGGTTCGCCTATTTCGGCGCCTCTTACGCGGCGCGGATGGCGGCGCACAACCGCGTGACGTTTCACCTGAACATGATGCCGCGCCGGACCGCGCGCATTCTGGAGGCCATCGGCGATCTGTTCTGGATCGCCTTCAACGTCATCTTCATCTGGCAGGCCATCCAGTTCATCGGCCGCCTGAAACCCTTCGTGAAGGCCCAGACCCTGGGATGGGAAATGCGCTATGTCTACACGGCGCTGCCCATAGCCTTCGCGCTGATGACGATCCGCATCCTGCAAGTGAACTACCTGAAGCTGGTGAAGGGCATCGACCCCCGCGATCCCGACAAGGTCGAGGTCGAGCAGGCCCTGGAACTGGCCGCCGAAGAACAGCGCGCCTTTCAGCGGGAGCACGCGAAATGAACGACCATGTCGTAGAGGTTCTGTTCGGCACATTCGCCCTGCTGATGGTTCTGGGCGCGCCGATCACCGTGGCGCTTGGCGTCGCCGCCCTGGCCGCCATGTTCTATCTGGGCGACAATCCGATCAAGATGGTGCAGATGGCCTGGTCGTCGGTGGGGTCGTTTCCGCTGATGGCGCTGCCCTCGTTCATCCTGGCCGGTGCGCTGATGGAGGCGGCGGGCCTGTCGCGGCGCCTGATCGCGGTGGCCGAAAGCCTGGCCGGCCCCTTCACGGGCGGCCTGTCCGCCGCGACCATCGTCGCCTGCCTGTTCTTCGGCGCGATCTCGGGATCGGGGCCTGCGACCACGGCGGCCGTGGGAATGCTGATGATCCCCGGCATGATCCGCAACGGCTACAGCCGCGACTATGCGGCCTCGGCAACGGCAGCAGCCGGCGGCTTGGGCATCGTCATCCCGCCCTCGATCCCGATGATCATCTTCGGCATCTCGGCCATGGGGATCGCCCCCGATCCGGCCGCGGTCGAGACGCACGGACAGTTCCAGTCGGTGTCCATTTCCAAGATGTTCATAGCCGGTTTCCTGCCCGGCGCGGTTATGGCGGGCGGCCTGCTGCTGATGAACTTTCTCCGCTGCAAGGGCCGGGGGTATCACGGATCGTCCGAGCCGCTGTCGCTGCGCAAGTTCGCCTGCGCCTGCTATCGGGGGTTCTGGGCGATGATGGCCCCGATCGTGATCCTGGGCGGGATCTATTCCGGCCTGTTCACCCCCACCGAAGCCGCCATCGTCGCCATCTTCTACACCCTGTTCGTGGGCATCTTCGTCTATCGCGAACTGGATGTCGCCGACGTGTTCAAGGCGCTGGAGGCGACGACCTGGCTGGCCGGGCGGGTGCTTCTGGTGCTGTTCGCCGCCACGATCTTTGGCCGGATCCTGGTGGAAAACAACGTTCCCGGCATCATCGCGGGCGGCATCCTGGGCCTGACCACCAACCTTTACGCCATCTGGGCGCTGATCATCGGGATGCTGCTGATCGTGGGCATGTTCATGGAAACGCTGGCGGCGATCATGATCCTTGTCCCCGTGATGCTGCCGGTGGCCTACATGGTCGGCATCGACCCGATCCACTTCGGCATCGTGATGATCTGCACGCTGTCCGTGGGCTTCCAGACCCCGCCCCTGGGCGAGAACCTGTTTATCGCCTCGGGCATCTCGGGCGAAAGCATCGAACGGATCAGCGTGACCGCGCTGCCCTTCGCCGTCGCCTCGACCGCCGCGATCTTCGTCATCGCCCTCTTTCCGCAAATCGCCCTGTGGCTTCCCGCCGTGCTGGGCTACTGACCAAGGAGTTTTCATGACCCGCACCCTGACCGCCGACGACCTGAAGGCCACCTTCGACGCCTTCAACCGCCACGACATCAACGGTGTCATGATCCATTTCGGCGACGACTGCGTGTTCTTCACGGTCGCAGGCGACAGCGAACACGGCAACAGGATCGAAGGGCGCGAAGCCATGGCCAAGGCCTTCGAGGGCGTCTGGACCGCCATGCCCGATGTGCAGTGGGCCGACCACGAGCACTTCATCTCCGAGGACGGCAGCCGAGGCGTCAGCCAGTGGACGTTCCGCGCCACCAATCCCGACGGCACCCGGACCGAGGTGCAGGGCGCCGACCTGTTCCGCATCAGGAACGGCAAGATCGTGGAAAAGCAGGCGATCCGCAAGCAGCGCCCCAACATCGCGGCCAGGTGACCGTTATGCAGCCCATCGACAAACGCGGATCGGTGCCGTTCGACCCCCATTACGATCCCATCACGGCGCGCGCGTTGGGTCCGGGCAGCGATTATGCCCCGACCTACTGGATCGGCACGGCCGGTCCCGCCCCCGAAGGCGACGGCCCGGTGAGGCGCGACATGGACGTGGATGTCGCCGTGATCGGATCGGGTTACACCGGGCTTTCCACGGCCATCCACCTGGCCAAGGAACATGGCGTCAAGGCCACCGTGCTGGAGGCCAACGGAGTCGCTTACGGTTGTTCCACCCGCAACGGCGGGCAGGCGCAGATCAGCGCCGGGCGGCTCAAGCGCAGCCAGTGGATCGACCGCTGGGGCCTGGATGTCGCGCGGGGCCTGCACAACGAGATGGTCGAGGCGTTCGCCCTGTTCCGCGGGCTGCTGCGCGACCACGACATTCAGTGCGATCCGCAGGATGGCGGCCACTACTACATCGCCCACAAGGCCGGCGTCATGCCGACGTTGGGGGCCGAGGCGAAGCTGTTGCGCGACACATTCGGCTATGATGCCCGGATGCTGTCTCGGGACGAGTTGTTCCAAACTGCCGTGCGCGACCAGGAAGCGCAGGGCGCGATGTGGGAAGCCGACGGCCTCGGCATCCACGCCGCAAAGCTGGCCTTCGGCTATCTGCGCGCGGCCCGCGAACTGGGGGCCACCGTGCATCCCGACAGTCCCGTTCAGGGATGGGAACTGAAGAACGGCGTTCACCACCTGCGCACGCCGGGCGGCATCGTGCGCGCCCGCCGGGTTGCCGTGGCCACGGCCGCCTATGCCACCCGAAGCCTGCACGGCCGCCTTCGCGACCGCCTGATGCCGATCATGTCGAACAGCATCGTCACGCGTGCCCTGACTCCATCGGAACTGGAGGCCGTGGGCATCCGGACCCTGTCTCCGCTGACCGACACGCGCACGTTGCGCCATTACTACCGTCTGCTGCCCGACAACCGGTTGCAGATCGGCTCGCGCGCGGCGATCACCGGGCGGGACGCGGCCAATCCCGTGCACCTGAACGGGCTGCGCGAAGGCATGGCGCGCAAGTTCCCGGCGCTGCGCGGGATCGACCTGGACTACAGCTGGTGGGGTTGGGTCGATGTCAGCCACGACATGATGCCGCGCATCACCGGGCTGCCGGATGTGCCGGGGCTGTTCTATTCGCTGGGATACGGCGGCAACGGCGTCATGTATTCGGCCATGGCGGGCCGCCGCCTGGCGCAGCTGGTCGCCGGCAAATCCGTCCCAGACCTGCCGATCTTCAACACCGAACTTCCCCACGAGGGCTGGAGGACGCCGTTCCGGCGGTTGGGCCAGTGGGGCCTTTATCACCTTTACCACTATCGCGACGAGCGGACATAAGGAGCCATCGCCATGAAAATGACCACCGAAGAAGCCTTTGTCAAAGTCCTCCAGATGCACGGGATCGAACATGCGTTCGGGATCATCGGGTCCGCGATGATGCCTGTGTCGGATCTGTTTCCAAAGGCGGGGATCACCTTCTGGGACACCGCGCACGAAACGAATGCGGGGCTGATGGCGGACGGGTTCACGCGCTCGACCGGCAAGATGTCGATGATGATCGCGCAGAACGGGCCGGGCGTGACCGGGTTCGTGACGCCGGTCAAGACCGCCTACTGGAACCACACGCCGCTGCTGCTGGTCACGCCGCAGGCCGCCAACAAGACCATCGGGCAGGGCGGCTTCCAGGAGATGGAGCAGATGCGCCTGTTCGCCGACTGCGTGTGCTACCAGGAGGAGGTGCGCGACCCATCCCGCATCCCCGAGGTGCTGAACCGCGTCATCATGCAGGCCTGGCGCAACTCGGCGCCCGCGCAGATGAACATTCCGCGCGACATGTGGACCCAGGTGATCGATGTCGAGCTGCCGCAGGTGGTGGCCTTCGAGCGTCCGGCAGGCGGCGAGCAGGCGGTGGCCGACGCCGCCCGGATGCTGTCCGAGGCCGAGTTCCCGGTGATCCTGTCGGGGGCGGGCGTGGTTCTGTCGGGCGCCATCCCGGATCTGGTCACGCTGGCCGAGCGTCTGGATGCGCCGGTTGCCTCGAACTACCAGCACAACGACAGCTTCCCCGGCTCGCACCCGCTGGCGGTCGGCCCGCTGGGCTATAACGGCTCAAAGGCGGCGATGGAGCTGATCGCCAAGGCCGACGTGGTGCTGGCGCTTGGCACGCGGCTGAACCCGTTCTCGACCCTGCCGGGCTACGGCATCGACTACTGGCCGAAGGACGCCAAGATCATCCAGGTCGACATCAACGCCGACCGGATCGGCCTGACCAAGAAGGTCACGGTGGGCATCCAGGGCGATGCGGGCAAGGTGGCGCGCGGCATCCTGGCGCAACTGGGCGCAGGGGCGGGCGATGCCGGGCGCCGGGAACGCCGCGATCTGGTCGCGCGGACCAAGTCGCGTTGGGCGCAGGAGCTGTCCAGCCTTGATCACGAACAGGACGATCCCGGCACGGAATGGAACGCCGGGGCGCGCAAGCGCGACAGCGGCCTGATGAGCCCGCGCCAGGCCTGGCGCGCGATCATGCAGGCGGTGCCGCAGGATGCCATTGTGTCCTCCGACATCGGCAACAACTGCGCCATCGGCAACGCCTATCCGACCTTCGAGGGGGGCCGGAAGTATCTGGCGCCGGGCCTGTTCGGTCCCTGCGGTTATGGCTTCCCGGCGATCCTGGGCGCCAAGATCGGCAACCCCGACACCCCGGTGATCGGCTTTGCGGGGGATGGCGCCTTCGGCATCTCGATGAACGAGATGGTGTCGGTGGGCCGCGAGGACTGGCCCGCGATCACCATGGTGATCTTCCGCAACTACCAATGGGGTGCGGAAAAGCGCAACACGACGCTGTGGTATGCCAACAACTTCGTGGGGACCGAGCTTCACCGCGACACCACCTATGCCGGCATCGCCAAGGCTTGCGGCGTCCAGGGCGTTCAGGTGCGCAACGCCGAGGATCTGACCCATGCCCTGCACGAGGCGGTCGAACGCCAGATGAAGAACAAGGAAACCACCTTCATCGAGGTCCTGCTGAACCAGGAACTGGGCGAGCCCTTCCGCCGCGACGCGATGAAGAAGCCTGTTCCCGTGGCCGGGATCGACCGCGCCGACATGCGCCCGCAGCGCGGCGCGGCCTGATCCCGACCGCTTTGCAAACCTGACCATCCGGCGCGGACCCTCCGCGCCGGATGGTTCCCTGCACTCAAGGAAAACGCCATGACCAGCATCGACCTGCTTCCTGCCCGCCAAATGATCTCGGACGCCTTTCCGGGCTTTGCGGTGTCGGTCCTGGTGGCGGCGACGGCGCAGTTCCTGTCCGAACATTACGGCGCCCCCGCCATGCTTCTGGCGCTGCTGCTGGGCCTGGCGCTGAACTTCCTGGCCGAGGAGGGCACCCGGACCGCACCCGGCATCGCGCTGACCGCGCGTGCGGTGCTGCGGTTGGGGGTGGCGCTTTTGGGCGCGCGGATCAGCGTGGACATGCTGGCGGGCCTTGGCGGCCCGGCGATCGGGCTGGTGGTCGCGGGTGTGGTGCTGACCATCCTGTTCGGGCTTGTGGCCGCCCGCTTTGCGGGTCGCGACTGGCGCTTTGCGCTGCTGACCGGCGGCTCGGTGGCGATCTGCGGAGCCTCGGCCGCGATGGCCATTGCGGCGGTGCTGCCGCGCCATGAACGCTCCGAACGCGATCTGGCCTTCACCGTGCTGTCGGTGACGGTGCTGTCCACGGCGGCGATGGTGCTTTACCCGATGCTGTCGGGCCTGTTCGGGTTTACCGCGCGCGACAGCGGGGTGTTTCTGGGCGGCACCATCCACGACGTGGCGCAGGTGGTCGGCGCGGGCTTTTCCATCGGCCCCGAGACGGGCGAGGTGGCGACGCTGGTCAAGCTGATCCGCGTGTCGATGCTGGCCCCCGTGGTCTTGTGCTTCTCGCTGGTGATCCGGGCACGCGGGCTGGCGGACCAGAAGGGCGGCAAGCGCCCGCCGCTGCTGCCGGGCTTTGTTCTGGGCTTTCTGGTGCTGGCGGCGCTGAACTCGGTCGGCGTGATCCCGGCGGTCCTGGCGGACTGGGCGGGCGTTCTCAGCCGCTGGGCGCTGCTGATCGCCATCGCCGCCGTCGGCATCAAGACCTCGCTCAAGCGGATGCTGGATGTGGGCGGCGTGGCGATCGGCCTGATCGTCGCCGAAACGATCTTTCTCGGCATCTTCGTCGTCGCCGGTCTCCATTTCCTCAGCTGAAAGGCATTCCGCCATGAAACCGCTGGACCGCATCCTGGCCGCGGCACGCGCCAACCCGCGCCACATCATCCTGCCCGAAGGCCGCGATCCCCGCGTGGCAGAGGCCGCTAGGCGCCTGACCGGCGAAGGCCTGGCCCGCGTCAGCCTGATGAACGGGCCGCAGATCGACGGCGTGGCCATGATCGTCCCGTCCGAGGCGCCGGACCTGGATCATCTGGCCGGTCACTGGCACCGGATGCGGATGGCCAGGGGAATGACCGCCGAACAAGCGGTGATCGAGATGCGTGACCCGATCCGCCAGGCCGCGATGCGGGTCCGGCTGGGACAGGCGGACGGCACAGTGGCGGGCGCCGTCGCGACCACCGCCGATACGGTCCGCGCCGCGTTGCAGATCATCGGGCGCGCCTCCGATGCGCCGATCGTGTCCAGCTTCTTCCTGATGCTGGCCTGCGACGGCGGCGCCCCGGTCAAGGGCGGCATGATCTTCGCCGATTGCGGCCTGGTGGTCGATCCCGACGCCGAGGGCCTTGCCGCCATCGCCCGCGCCTCGGCCGACAGCTGCCGCAGGCTTCTGGGCGAGGCTCCACGGGTGGCGATGCTGTCCTTCTCCACGGCAGGATCCGCCGATCACCCGAGCCTGGCAAAGATCCGCGCGGCCCTGGATCTGGTCCGTGCCGCCGATGCCGATCTGGAGATCGACGGAGAAATCCAGTTCGACGCGGCCCTGGACGATGCCGTCCGGGCCAGAAAGGCGCCAAACAGTTCGCTGACCGCACGGCCCAACGTCTTCGTCTTTCCCGATCTGGCGTCAGGCAACATCGGCTACAAGATCGCCCAGCGTCTCGGCGGCCTGATCGCCATCGGACCGATCCTCCAGGGCCTTGCGAAACCCGCGAACGATCTCTCGCGCGGATGCACAACCGACGACATCGTCAATGCCGTCGCCATCACCGCGATGCAGAGCGGGCGCTAAGCGTTCAAAAGACCCCAGATGCCGCGGCCTGCCGCCAACAAGGCCGTTGCGGCCACAATCAGGCCGGGCAAGGCGATAAGCGACATTACAAAGAAGAAGGCTATAAGCGTCGCCCGGGCCTGGATGGCGGGTGTGGCCGTGCCCAGCATGTAAGCCACGACGGGCGGGTCCGCGGCAACGACAAGGGCGATCACCACACGCATGGCGTCGGCAGACAGCAGCCGCAGCGTCACCAGCCCGGCGGGCGTTCCCACCATCGCTCCCAACGACATCATCGCCAGCGTCGAACGGTCGACAAGGCGGCGAACAGAAACAAGATCGCCAAGGCCGATCATGCATTGCAGCAGGATGGCGATCGCCACGCCCTGCACCGGCGGCGTGACAAGACTGATCAGTGGAACCGCGGCAAGGGCAAAGCCGAAGCCCCGGCCCGCGCCCGGCATCCGATCCGCTTGGAGGTTCAGCCCGACTTCGGGCGACGCTCGGGCCATTACCGCCGTCCAGGCCCGGCGATCGGCAGGTCCGCGCAGGCAGCCAGGTGCGATGTCCTTGCGGGCCGGAACGGGCGTGAACCGCATTGGGCCTTAACATCCTGTTAATGTCGTCACCGGGCCGGGTCTTGCTTGTCATGCCGGCGCAAGCATTATGAAGGAAACCGCTTCTCCAAGGGCCGCCATGAAATCCTGCATCGCCACCGTGTCCCTGCCCGGCAAGTTCGCCGAGAAGCTGGCCGCCGCGCAGGCCGCGAAATTCGATGCCATCGAGATCTTCGAGCAGGATTTCGTCGCATCCGACCACACCCCGCGCGAGGTGGGCCGGATGGTGCGCGACCACGGGCTGGAGATCGCGCTGTTCCAGCCTTTCCGCGATTTCGAGGGCCTGCCCGAACCGCTGCGCAGCCGCGCCTTTGCCCGGGCCGAACGCAAGTTCGACCTGATGGCCGAACTGGGCACCGATCTGGTGCTGTTCTGTTCCTCGGTCCATCCGGCGGCCATGGGCGGCATCAGCCGCGCCGCCGACGACCTGGCCGAACTGGGAGAGATCGCCGCCAGTCGCGGCATCCGCGTGGGATACGAGGCGCTGTGCTGGGACCGCCATGTCAACGACCACCGAGACGCCTGGGAAATCGTGCGCCGCGCCGATCATCCGAACATCGGGCTGATCCTGGACAGCTTTCACACGCTGGCCCGGCGCATCGACCCCGACACGATCCGGCGGATTCCCGGCGACCGGATCTTCTTTGTCCAGCTTGCGGACGCCCCCGCGATCGAGATGGACCTGCTGTACCGGTCGCGCCATTTCCGCACCATGCCGGGGGAAGGCAACCTGGACGTGACCGGCTTCATGCGCGCGGTGATGGCGGCGGGCTATGCCGGACCGATCAGCCTGGAAATCTTCAACGACCAGTTCCGGCGCGGGATGCCCCGGCTGGTGGCCCAGGACGGCCACCGTTCTCTGGTGCACCTGATGGACGCCGTGCGCCGCGCCGAGCCGCAGCTGCCCGTGGACCTGCCTGCCTTCCCCGGACCCGTGGCGGTCGGCGGGGTCGGGTTCGTGGAATTCGCGGCCAGTCCCGACGATGCCGCGCGGTTGGAAGGTTTTCTCGACTCGGCCGGGTTTGCGCCTGCGGGGCGGCATCGGTCCAAAAGCGTGCGCCTGTGGCGGCAGGGGGGCGTCAGCCTGCTGGTGAACACCGAACCTCAGGGCTATGCCCACGCCGCCTGGCTGAACCACGGCACCGGCGTGTCCGAGGTCGGGCTGAGCGTGGCAGATCCGCAGGGCGCGGTGACTCGGGCGACCTTTCTGGACGCCCCCGGCCATGCCGAGGCGCATGGCCCCGGCGAACTGTCGATCCCCGGCATCCGCGGCGTGGGGGGCAGCGCATTGCGGTTCCTGCAAGCGGGCGCCCCAAGCCTGTGGGACGTGGATTTCACCGTGAACCAGCCCAGCCATGCGGGGGCGGGTCTGGTGGCGGTGGATCACGTCGCGCAGACCATGGCCTATGACGAGATGCTCAACTGGTCGCTGTTCTACACCTCGATCTTCGACGCGTGCAAATCGCCCATGCTGGACGTTGTGGATCCCGACGGTCTGGTGCGCAGCCAGGCGATCCGGGCGGGCGCGCTGCGCGTCACCCTGAACGGCGCCGAATCGCGGCGCACCCTGGCCGGGCGGTTCATCGAGGATACCTTCGGATCCTCGGTCCAGCACCTGGCCATCCGCAGCGACGACATCTTCGCAACCGCCGCCGCCATGCAGGACCGGGGCTTTCCGGTGCTGAAGATCGGCGCGAACTATTATGACGATGTCGAGGCGCGCTTCGGCCTCGATCCCGCGCTGCGCCGCAGGATGCAGGCGCTGAACATCCTGTATGACGAGGAACCGGGCGGCCAGTTCTTCCAGTTCTACAGCGAGGCGCAGCCGGGCGGGCTGTTTCTCGAGGTGGTTCAGCGCAACGGCAACTACGCGGGCTACGGGGCGCCCAACGCCCCCTTCCGCATCGCCGCGCAGAAGCGGACCGAACGCCCCGCCGGAATGCCCGCGCGATAGGACGCGTTCGGCCTGGCGACGGCCGCCGCCTTGCCGCGTCGCGACATCCCCGCCGGCGCGGACGGCCCCCCGACAGACCCCGCCCTCGGCGGCCGCTTGCCTCGCGCGGACATGGGACCGCGCCGTTTCGGACGGCGGCGCCGGCAGAAGGGCGGAAAGAACCGGACCCGTTTCGTGATCCGGCCCGGCACGCGGCGACTGCTTTTGACAAGTTCGATGGCCCGGCGGCTAATGGCAACGCGAATCGGCATGCCGGAGGAACCATGCGCGAAATGACCCTGCGCCAGGTCGAGGTGATCCGCGCCGTGATGATGGCGGGCACCATCCAAGGCGCGGCCAAGCTGCTGAACGTCAGCGCGCCCGGAATTTCCCGGCTGGTGAAATACACCGAAAGCTCGCTGGGGATCCGGCTGTTCGAACGCAAGGGCGGGCTGTTCGTCCCCTCGGCCGAAGCCGAGGCGATCTTCGAGATGATCCATCAGGTATACCGCCAGATGGAAAACCTGAACGGCGCCGTGGGCGCCCTGCGCAAGGGCGAGGACGTGCGGCTGTCCTTCGCCTCGGCCCCGTCCATCGCGCAGTTCATCGCGGCCCGCGCGATCCGGGGGGTCAGGCAGCGGTTCCCGGATCTGTTCATCGACCTCAACATCCTGAAGATCGAGGAAACCACCGACTACCTGCTGCTGGACCGGGGCGAATTCGTGATCATGTCCTCGGCCGTGGACAACCCTGCGTTATCGTGCGAACCGCTGGCGCGAGGGCGGCTGGTCGCCATCGTGCCGGACGGGCACCGGCTGGCGGCGAAGCGCACGGTTTCCGTCCACGATCTTGCGGCCGAGGATTTCGTGGGCGTTCATCCCGACGATCCCTATGGCGCGGCCCTGGCGAAACCGTTCCGCGACGCGGGGATCACGCCGCGATACACGATGCGGGGGCGCTTTGCGCAGACGGTGGTCAGCCTGGTGCGCCACGGCCTGGGCGTCGCGGTGATCGACGAGTTCTCGGTGGCCGAGGTGTACATGCCCGGCATCACCCGGCGCCCGCTGGCGGAAAGCGCGGGCATCACAGCCTGGGTGCTGACCCGCAAGGGGCGGCAACTGTCCAGCTTCGCAGAATATGCGATCGACCGTTTCCGGCGCGAACTGGCCCAGGCCGTCGCGCGGCATGATTGGGGCGATCCGGGCGCATAGCTGCGCCGGACAAGGGCAGCCATGCCGAAGCCCGATCCGCCCCGTCCCGCGGGGCCGTTCCTCAGTAACTGATCGCGGCGGTCCGGCGCAGGTCTTCCGCCGAGGGCCGGCCAAAGCCGAAGAAATCCAGATAGGCGGGGATCTGTTCGAACAGCATGTCGGTGCCGACCTGATAGCGGCAGCCGCGATCGGCGGCGGCGGTCAGAAAGGGCGTCATCTCGGATTTCAGCACCACCTCGCCCACAAAGGCGCCGGGGTCGATGCGGGTCACGTCCATGGGCAGCGGATCGTCGGGGTTCATGCCCAGGGGGGATGCGTTCACGACCAGTTCGAACCCCGCCGGATCGCGGCTGCCGGTTTCCACCCGCAAGGCCGGATAGGCCGCGATCAGCCGCCCGGCAAGGGCCTGCGTCGCCGCCGGATCGGGATCGTAAAGCGCCAGCCGCGCGACGCCCGCCTTTGCAAGCGAGGCCGCGATGGCCGACCCGACCCCGCCCGCGCCCACCACAAGCGCGTCGATGCCCTCCAGCCGCTGTCCCTTGGCCAGCACGCCCCCGACAAAGCCCTCGCCGTCGAACATGTCGGCTTCCAGCGCGCCATCCACGCCAAGGCGCAGGGCGTTGGCCGCCCCCGCGATCCGGGCCGTCACCGACACGCGGTCGGCCAGGCCGATGGTCGCCACCTTGTGCGGCATGGTGATCAGCGCGCCGTGGATGTTCGACAGCCGGAAAACCAGCGGCAGGAAACCCGCAAAGTCCTCGGCCTTGCAGCCCATCGGCACCACCACGGCGTCGATGCCCTGGGCTTCGAACCAGGGGTTGTAGATCATCGGCGCCTTGAAGGTGCCGGTGGGATAGCCGACATGCGCGATCAGCCGGGTCGTGCCGCTTATCATGGCGCCCCTCAGTGGTGCAGGATCTCGCCCAGGAAATTCCGGGCGCGTTCGTGGCGGGGCGCGCGGAAGAAGTCCTCGGGAGTGTTTTCCTCAAGGATCTCGCCGTCGGCCATGAAGATCACCCGGTCTGCGACCTGGCGGGCAAAGCCCATCTCGTGCGTGACGCAGATCATGGTCATGCCGTCGCGGGCAAGGCCGACCATGGTGTCCAGCACCTCCTTGACCATCTCGGGGTCGAGGGCGGATGTCGGCTCGTCGAACAGCATGGCGATGGGTTCCATGCACAGCGCGCGGGCGATGGCCACGCGCTGCTGCTGGCCGCCGGAAAGCTGGGCCGGGTATTTCTCGGCCTGGTTGCCGATGCGGACGCGGTCCAGGTATCTGCGCGCCGTCGCCTCGGCCTCGGCCTTGGAAATCCCGCGCACCCGCATGGGGGCCAGGGTGCAGTTTTCCAGAACCGTCATGTGCGGAAACAGGTTGAACTGCTGGAAAACCATGCCGACCTCGCGCCGCACGGTGTCGATGGCCTTCTGGCCTTCGTCCAGCTTGGTCCCGTCCACGACGATGGTGCCGGACTTGATGGTTTCCAGGTGATTGATGCAGCGGATCAGCGTCGACTTGCCGGACCCCGAAGGGCCGCAAAGCACGATCTTTTCGCCGCGCCGGACGTTCAGGTTCACGTTTTTCAGGGCATGAAAGGCGCCATACCACTTTTCGACGTTTTCCATGCGGATCAGACAGTCTTCGGTCATGATCTCCTCCCTCGGGATCAAAGAACGATGCGGGTGCCGGTGGCGGCGGATTTCTTGACGGCCTCGATCACGCGCAGGGTTTCCAGCCCTTCGCGGCCCGAAACGAGCGGCGGTTCCTCGCCCCGGATCACGCGGGCGAACTGCGTGACCTGCCGGGCCAGGGGATCCGCGGGGGGAACCTCGACGCGGCTCGTTTCCAGCGGCGAATACCAGCTGCGTTCGCCCTGCGCGGTGCGCAAGGTCATCGAGGGCAGCGCCAAAGAGCCATGCGTGCCGCCGATCAGGTAGCAGTCCTGGTCCACCTGCGGATAGGCGGGGTTTTCGCCGCTGTTGGCTTCCCAGCTCCAGGCGGCGACGGTGGCATCGCAGACGCTGGCCGTTGCCAGCACGCCGCTGGCGAATTCTAGCAGGATGACCGAGGTGTCCTCGACCGCGTTGCCGCGCACGCCGTTGGATTCGGCGGCGGTCACGGCGGCGATGTCGCCCAGCAGGAAGCGCAGGTTGTCGATGTCGTGGATCAGGTTCAGAAGGACCGGTCCCCCGCCCTTTTCGCGCCGCCAGGCCACGTCGAAGTAATTGTCGGGCTTGCGGACCCAGAACATCGCGTTCGCCACCACCGGCCGGCCAAGAACGCCGCTGCCGAGGATCTGCTTCGCCTGCTGCATCAGCGGGTTGTGGCGGCGGTGGTGCCCGGTCAGCAGCGGCACGCCCGCCGCGTCCGCCGCCGCGACCAGCCGTTCCGCATCGGCCACGCCGTCGCACAGCGGCTTTTCGATCAGCGCGGGCAATCCCGCCGCGATGCAGTCCAGCCCGTTGCGCATGTGCATCTGGTTCGGGGTGGCGACGATCACGCCGTCCGGGCGGGCGCTTGCCAGGGCCTCGTCCAGGGACCGCATCCAGGGCGCGCCGAACTCCTCGGCGACCGCCTGGCCCACGGGCGAGGGGTCGATGACGCAGGCCAGATCCGCGTCGGACGAGGCCGCGACATGCATCGCGTGGCGCCTGCCGATCAGGCCCGCGCCCATGACGGCGATGCGCGGCGTCATGCGTCCGCCCCGGTCAGCGTCACGATCCGGCGCAGGGCCAGCCTGTAACCCTCGGTTCCGCAGCCGGCGATCACGCCATCGGCGCGCAGGCTGACATAGGAATGGTGGCGGAAGCCTTCGCGCTTGTGCACGTTCGAGATATGGACCTCGATCACCGGACCGTCAAAGGCGTTGAGCGCGTCCAGGATCGCCACCGAGGTGTGGGTATAGGCGGCGGGGTTGATGACGATGCCCGCGCCGTTCTCTCTCGCCTGATGGATCCAGTCGATGATCTGGCCTTCGGTGTTCGATTGCAGGAAGCGCGTTTCCACCCCCAGTTCCGCGGCCAGGGCCGCGCAGTCGCGTTCCACGTCGGCCAGGGTCTCCGACCCGTAGATGTGGGGCTGGCGCTTGCCCAGCAGGTTCAGGTTCGGACCGTTGAGAATATAAACGAGCTTCGGCATGGGATGACCTTCGCGGGCGTTGGATGGCCGGCGGCGCGGACCGCCGGGCGGATGGCTTACTGGGCGATGGCGAAGGACACGCCTTCCATTTCCGCGGGCATCTGCGGCGGATCCATGTTCATCCATGTGTTGTAGATGCCCTTGTATTCGTCCGTCGCCATGAACTCGGTCAGAAAGGCGTTGACCGCCTGGTTCCAGTCGGCCTCGCCCAGGCGGGTGCCGACGCCGTTGTACAACGCGGTCAGGGGCAGCTTGTTCTCGTACTTGCCGGGGGCGCCTTGCTCGATCCGGGTGATGTAGAACTGGTTGCCGCCCACGGCATCGACCTGGCCCGACATCAGTGCCTGGATGGTCGCCGCATCGTCGTCAAAGCGCATGATGTTGGTGCCTTCCGGCACAAGGGCGGTCAGCGCGGTGTCCTGCGCGGCGGACCGCGGCACGCCGATGCGGTAATCGGCCAGCTTGTCGGCCGAGGACATGTCGGCGTCCTTCGGACCCACGACCGACATCTGGTTGGCGGCATAGGGGACCGAGAACTGGATCGACTGCGCCCGTTCCGGGTTCATCGCCATGGTCGCGAACAGCACGTCCACCTTGTCGGTGGTCAGCGCCGGGATGCGGTTGGCGACGGCCAGCGGCACGAACTCGGCCTCGACGCCCAGGTGTTCGGCGAAGGCGCGGCCCATGGCGGCGTCATAGCCGTCGGCCTCTCCCGCCGAGTTGATGCAGCCCCAGGGGCAGTTGTCGCCCTGGATGCCGATGCGGACGGTGCCCGAGGCCTTGGCCTCCTCGACCGAGCGGGCGTCGGCGGGGGCGGCGCTGAGCGCGGCAAGCGCCAGGACGCCGGCGGCGGCGATGCGGGTGAAGTGCAGCATGTTTATCCTCCCTTGAGACCGGATGGTCCCCTTGTTAAAGCCTATTGTTGCGCCACGGTGAAGCTGACGCCGTTGATGGTTTCGGGCAGCCCACCGACCGGTCCGGCAGCGACGCCAGATCGGGCAGGTCCGCGGATTTTGCCGCCGTTACGAACAGCGTGTTTTCCGCATAAGGCTGGCTGAACTGCACCGATTGCGCGCGTGCGGCGGTGATCCCAAGCGAGGCGATCAGCACGTCCACCTTGTCGGTGGTCAGCGCCGGGATGCGGTTCGCCACGGCCATGGGGACGAACTCGGCCTCCGGCCCCGGATGGGCGGCGAAGGCGCGGGCGATTTCGGCGTCGAAGCCCTGCGCCTTGCCGGCGCTGCCCAGGCATCCCCGGGGGCAGTTGTCGGCCTGGATGCCGACGATCAGCTTGCCCGAGGCCCTGGCTTCCTCCAGGCTGCGCGCATCGGCGGCGGCCGACAGGGCCAGGGTGGCGGCGACGGCGGCCAGGGTCGTTTTCGTGAACATGTGTTTTCCTGCCGTTGATCGTGATTCAGCGGCGGTCGCGCGCCATGCGGCGCTCCATGCGCCCGCCCCACAGCGACAAGGGCCAGCAGAGCAGGAAGTAAAGCGCCCCCACGATGCCGAAGACCGCCAGCGGCTTGAAGGTCTGGTTCGACACGATCTGCCCCGCCCGCGTCAGTTCGATGAAGCCCACGATGGCCGCCAGCGAGGTGCCTTTCAGCAGTTGCACCAGGAAACCGATGGTGGCGGGCAGCGACAGCCGGAACGCCTGGGGCAGGATGATGTCGCGCATCAGGCTGCGGTACTTGATGCCCAGGGCGTGCGCGGCCTCGCTTTGCCCCAGGGGCACGGCCTGGATGGCGCCGCGCCAGATCTCGCCCAGATAGGCCGAGGCGTGGGCGGTCAGCGCGATGGCGACGGCGCCCCAGGCAGGCGGATCCAGGCCGATCAGCGGCAGGCCGAAATAAACGACGAACAGCTGCATCAGCAGCGGCGTGCCCTGAAAGATCGCGATCCAGGCGGCGGCGACGTTGCGCAGCCACCGCCTGGGGCTGACGCGCGCCAGCGCCACGACAAGGCCGAAGGCGATGCCGCCCGCGAACCCGATGGCGGTCAGCAGCAGCGTCCAGCCCAGGCCGCGCAGCAGGAACAGCAGTTCGGGGGTTCCGATTGTGGACATGATCGCCCCTTCTCAGCGCGTGGGATAGGTGAAGGCGGCGCGGGAAATCAGCGCGAACAGCGACATCACCAGCCAGGACAGCGCCAGATACATGGCCGTGATGGTGAAATACACCTCGAAGCTGCGGAAGGTGTCGCCGTCGATGCGCTGCGCCACGCTGGTCAGTTCGAAGGCCGAGATCGAGGTGGCGATGGAGGTGGTCAGCGTCAGCAGGATGAACTGGCTGGCCAGCGACGGAAACACGGCGCGCAGCGCGGGCTTGAGGATGATCTTGCGGAAGATCTCGCCTTGCTTCAGGCCCAGGGCCAGGCCTGCCTCGGTCTGGCCTTTCGGGATGCTTTCGACGCCGCCCCGGATGATCTCGATCGCATAGGCGCCGCCATTGATCCCCAGGGCGATGATGGCGGTGACGGTGGGGTTCAGGCGGATGCCCGCCAGCGGCAGGGCGAAGAAGATGAAGAAGATTTGCACCAGAAAGGGCGTGTTGCGGATCAGCTCGACAAAGGCGATCACCAGGGCCGAGCCGATGCGGCTGTGCGACCGGCGGATCGCCACGCCGATAACGCCGATGACCAGCGCCAGGATCATGCCCGAGATCGCCAGAAACAGCGTGCCCCCAAGCCCCATCAGCAACTCCGGCCAGCGCGCCCAGACGACGCCAAAGTCAAGGCTCATGGTTCCCCCCTTGGGTCATGGCGTTTCACGGACGCCGCAGCCCTTTCGATGAAAATTGACCGGGGACGTTTGTTCCGTCAAATACCAATCCCGGCGCTTTCTTAACATGACGTTAATTTTCCGCCAGAGCCTGCGGGAGGTGATCCGGTCTGGCGCAACGCCGGGTTTTGGCGGATCATGGCCGCCACCCGCTGCGAAAAGGACCGCCCCATGACCAATCCCTGCATCATCTGCGTGGCGATCACCGGGTCGCTGCCCACCAAGGACAACAACCCGGCGGTGCCGATCACCATCGCGGAACAGATCGAATCCACCCAGGAAGCCTTCGAGGCGGGCGCCGCCATCGCCCACTGTCACGTGCGCGACGACGAGGGCAAGCCCACCAGCGACCCCGAACGGTTCGCGCGCCTGAAGGAGGGGCTGGAGAAGCACTGCCCCGGCCTGATCGTGCAGCTGTCCACCGGCGGGCGTTCGGGCGCGGGGCGGGCGCGCGGCGGGATGCTGCCCTTGCGTCCCGACATGGCGTCCCTGTCGGTGGGGTCGAACAACTTCCCGACCCGCGTGTATGAAAACCCGCCCGATCTGGTGGACTGGCTGGCGTCCGAGATGCTGGCCCATGACGTGAAGCCGGAAATCGAGGCCTTCGACCTGTCCCACATCCTCAAGGCCCATCAGATGTGGAAGGCGGGGCAGATCGGGGACCGGCCCTACGTGCAGTTCGTGATGGGGGTGAAGAACGCCATGCCCGCCGACCGCGAGGTGTTCGATTACTATGTGTATACCGTCAAGCGCCTGTTCGGGGACGACGCGCCCTGGTGCGCGGCGGGGATCGGGCCGAACCAGATCGTGCTGAACGAATGGGCCATCGGCGCGGGCGGCCATGCCCGCACGGGGCTGGAGGACAACGTGCGGCTGGACCGCGACACCCTTGCCCCCTCGAACGCCGCCCTGGTTCGGCGCGCGGCCGCCATCGCCGAAAGGCACGGCCGCCCGGTCGCGACATGGCAGCAAGCGCGGCGGATCCTGGGATTGCGGATGCCGGAAGCATAACCGCCAGGGAATGTCCCGGCCCGCAAATATCATGCCCACGGCTAAGCATGACGCTTTGCCGCAAAGCGGCGGCATGGTAATCCCCCGCGGGGGATGAGGACGTTTCGCGGATCGTAGCCACGGTGGGGGAACCCGTCGCCATCCCGTTGGGGAAGGAGACAAACGTGACACCCACCTTTCAAAGCACTGCGGCGCGTGCGGTCGCGATCCTGTGCTGGATCGCCGTTGTCCTGGACGGCTTCGACCTGGTTGTTCTGGGGGCGCTGATCCCGACGCTGACCGGGGGGGACGTGCCCTGGATGACGCCCGCGCAGGCGACTTTCGTGTCCACGATCAGCCTTGTCGGCATGACGCTGGGCGCGTTGTCCATCGGCATCGCCACCGACTGGCTGGGCCGGCGCAAGGTGATGATCTTCGCCGTTGTGGTCTTTTCGGCGCTGACGCTGGCCTGCGCCTTCGCGCAGAACTATGTCCAGCTTGGCGTCTTCCGCTTTCTGGCGGGCTTCGGCCTGGGCGGCTGCCTGCCCACCGCCATCGCCATGGTGACCGAATTCTCGCGCGGGCGGGCGGGCGGGCAAGGCCTCGACCACCGTGATGACCGGCTATCACGTGGGGGCGGTGTCCACGGCGCTGCTGGGCATCCTTGTGCTGCCGAGGCTGGGTTGGCAGGCGATGTTCGTTATCGGCGCGATTCCGGGCTTCATCCTGGCGCCGGTCATGTATCGCACCCTGCCTGAATCGCCGTCCTTCCTGCTGGCCACCGGACGCCGCGCCGAGTCCGAGGCCGTCGCCGCCCGCCACGGTCTGGTTCTGCCCGAAGCCAGCCCCGCGCCCGAGGAGCGCGCGTCCCTGGCGACGCTGTTCCGCGGGCAGTTCCTGCGCAACTCGCTTGCGATCTGCGTGACCTCGTTCATGGGGCTGCTGCTGGTTTACGGCCTGAACACCTGGCTGCCCAAGCTGATGGTGACGGCGGGCTACAGCCTGACGGGCGGGTTGTGGCTGCTGCTGCTGCTGAACGCGGGGGCGATTGCCGGGCTGCTGGTGGCGGGCCGGGTCGGGGACCGGATCGGGCTGAAGGTCGCGGCCGTGGCCTGGTTCCTGTGCGGCGGCGTCCTGCTGGCGGTGCTGTCGATCCGCATGGGGCCGGGGCTTCTGTATCCGATGGTGTTCCTGACCGGCTGTTTCGTGTTCTCGGCGCAGGTGCTGGTTTATGCCTTTGTGGCCTCGAACTATCCGCCGGGCGTGCGCGCCACGGCGCTTGGCGTGGCGGCGGGGGTCGGTCGCCTGGGGGCCATCGCAGGCCCGCTGGTCGGCGGCACGCTGGTGTCGATGGGTCTGGGCCACCCCTGGGGCTTCTATGTCTTCGCGGTGGTGGGCCTGCTGGGCGCGCTGGCGCTGGCGCAATCAACCGTCATTCGCCAGAAGGTGTGACGGGACAGGGGCGCGGAAGCGCCCCTTTTGCTATTCGGGCGATCCGATCCGCCGGACCTGTCCGGCAAGCGCGATCGCCGCCGCAAGCGCCCGCCCCGTTGTTTGCGCCATGGGCGGCAGCACCATCCATTCCAGCGCCCAAGCCGCGCCGGACCGTTCCTGTTCATGGATCAACGCCTGATGAACGGCCCCCACCTGCACCGCGTTGAAGCGGGCCAGCGTCACCAGCAGTTCCGCCACGACCGGGTTCTGCTTGTGGGCCATGGCCGACGAGGTGCCGCCGCCCGACAGCTCGATCTCGGCGATGCCCTGCTGCGCCATCAGCGCCACGTCCTGGCCCATCTTGCCCAGGGTTCCCGTGACCAGCGACATCAGGCCCGCGAACTCGGCCACGCCGTCGCGCATCGCGTGCCAGGCCCGGGGCGGGTTTTCCAGGCCAAGCGCCGCCGCCATTTCCGCCGCCACCGCCGCGGCCTTGCCGCCCAGTTCCCCGCGGTCGCCCGAAGCGCCGCCCAGTTGCAACCGCGCGATGCGGGGCCGCGCCGCGGCGATGCGGGCGCGGTGGTCCACCAGCGGCAGCAGCCAGGGCGCGATCCGGTCGGCCACGGTGATTTCGGTGGCGGCCTGCATCCGGGTGCGGCCCATCAGCGGGCGCGCGCCGAAGCGGCCGGCCAGTTCTTCAAGCGCGTCGGTCAGGCCGGTCAGCCGGGCATCGACCAAATCCAGCGTGTCGCGCATCGCCAGCGCGGTGGCGGTGTCGATCACGTCCTGCGATGTCGCGCCCTTGTGGACCGCCCCCGCCGCATCCCCGGCCGCCGCCTTCATCTGCCGGACCAGGCGCGGCACGACGACGCCGTCCTGCCCGGTGCCTGCCCGCAGGTCGTCCATGTCGAAATCCATGCCCTCGATGGCCCGCGCCGCAGCCTCGGCATGGGGGGCCAGCCCCGCCCGGCCAAGCGCGCGGCTGAAGGCGGCCTCGAAGGCGCGCATCCCGGCAAGCTGGGCGTCCGGCGACCACAGGGCGGCCGTTCCGGGATCGGCGAACAGCCCGGCCAGCCAGGGGTGGTCGAAAACGTCGGTCATGTCCCGTCCCTCCATGCGAAAGCGGCGCAGGGGGTGGCCCCCGCGCCGCTTTTGTCAAATCCTGCGGTCAGATGTCCAGAAACACCGTCTCGCCCTCGCCTTGCAGGCGGATGTCGAAGCGATACCGGCCCTCGGCGGTTTTCCTGGCGATCAGGGTGTCCACGCGCGGGCGCTGCTCGATGCGGGACAGCAGGGGGTCGCCCTCGTTGTCCTCGTCCTCGAAATAGATGCGGGTTTGCAGGCCGATGTTGATGCCCCGCGCCACGATCCACAGCGAAATATGCGGCGCAAAGGCCCGGCCATAGCGCGACGGAACCGGGCCCGGCTTGACGGTGCGCAGCGTGAATTCGCCCGTCACCGCGTCGGCGGCGAAACGGCAATGGCCGCTGACGGCGGGGTCGGCGCCCTCCTGTCCGGGGAACTTGCCCGTGCTGTCTGCCTGCCAGCTTTCGATCAGCGCGTCGCGCAAGGCCCAGCCGGTGCCGTCGTAGACGGACCCCACGATCTCGACGATCTCGCCCTTTGCCCCGTCGGCGATGGGGGAAACCCCGATCTCGTGGTCGTAATAGCCGGCGTTTCCGGCATAGGTCGGCATCAGCCCGATATGGACGTAAGGCCCGGCGGTCTGCGAGGGCGTTTCGGACTGGTGGTTCAGCGGTTGGACCATCTCACATTCCCTCCGGCTTGTTCTCGAACATGGTCTGGCGGCGGCCCCGCAGCACGATGTCGAACTTGTAGGCCAGGAAATCCAGCCGCCGCGAATGCGCCATGTCCAGGGGCGCCACCAGCCGGTCGAGCTGCGAGCGCTTGCGGATCGTGGCCGCGATGGGGCAGAGCGGGATCAGCGGGTCGCCCTCGAAATACATCTGGGTGATCAGGCGCTGGCCGAAGCTGTGGCCGAAGACCGAGACATGGATGTGCATCGGCCGCCAGTCGTTGCCCCGGTTGGGCCAGGGATAGGCGCCGGGGCGGATGGTCAGGAACTGGTAAAAGCCGTTCTCATCCGTCAGCGTCCGCCCGCAGCCGCCGAAATTCGGATCCAGCGGCGCCAGATAGCTGTCCTTCTTGTGGCGATAGCGGCCCCCCGCGTTGGCCTGCCAGATTTCCACAAGCGTGTTCGGAACGGCGCGGTTGTTCTCGTCCAGGACGCGGCCGTGCATCAGAATGCGCTCGCCCACGGCGGGGGCCGCGCCCTTGGTCCAGTTCAGGATCAGGTTGTTGTCCAGCGGGCCGAATTTCGAATGCCCGAAGGTCGGGCCGGTTTCCTCGGACGGGCCGGATTCCAGCGACAGCAGCGGCTGGTAAGGGGATCGCGCGACCGATGTCTTGTAGTCGGGGTAATACGCAAGCGGGTGCGCCTCGCGGTCGCGGGGGATCAGCGGGCCAAGATCGTTCATTCGGATGCCGCCTCCATCTCGGCATAGGTTTGTTTCGCCAGCTTGATGGCGTGGTTCGCGCGCGGGACGCCGGCATAGATGGCGACGTGCTGGAAGGCCTCCATCACGTCGCGCGGGGACGCGCCGGTGCGGGCGGTGGCGCGGATGTGCATGGGGATTTCCTCGAAATTGCCGGTCGCAGCCAGCAGGGCCAGGGTCAGCATGGACCGTTCGCGTTTCGTGATCGCGTCGGACGACCAGACGGTGCCCCAGGCGGATTCGGTGATCAGATCCTGGAAGGGTCCGTCCAGGTCAGTTTTCGCGGCCTCGGCCCGGTCCACATGGGCGTCGCCCAGAACCGCGCGGCGGGTCCGCATTCCTTGCGCGTGGCGGTCGGTCATGGGGCGGTCCTTTCCAGAAAATCGGCCAGCAGCCGGGCCGTGGCTTCGGGCTGTTCGACGCAAGGGATATGGCCCGCGTCCGGGATGACGTGGAAATCCGCGCCGCAAAGGTCTGCCGTGGCGCGGACCAGATCGGGCGGGGTGGATCCGTCCGTGTCCCCCGCCATGGCCAGAACCGGCAGGCGCAGCGCGCGGGTGCTGTCGGTCAGGTCGGCGCCCGCGATGGCCGCGCAGCAGCCGGTGTAACCCGCGACGCTGGTGCGGGTCAGCATGTTGCGCCACAGGGCGAATCCGGGATTCGCGGCGCGGAAGGCGGGGGTGAACCATCGTTCCAGGATCGGATCGGCAAGGGCCTCGACGCCGCCCGCGGTGATCGCGTCGATGCGGTCCTGCCACATCTGCGCCGTGCCGATCTTCGCGGCGGTATCCATCAGCACCAGGGCGCGGACCAGATCGGGCCGCCTGGCCGCCAGCCCCTGACCGATCAGCCCGCCGATGGACAGGCCCACAAAGGTCACGTCGCGCAGGCCAAGCCCGCCGCAGACCGCCTCGGCGTCCGCGACCAGCCGGTCCATCGCATAGGGCGCGGGCGTCGCGTCCGAAAGACCGTGGCCGCGCTTGTCGTAGCGCACGATCCGCAGGCCCGCGGGCAGCAGCGGCAGCAGCGCGTCCCAGACACGCAGGTCGGTGCCCAGCGAATTGGCGAACAGGACCGCGCGGCCGTCGCGCGGGCCTTCGTCGCGGATGTGCAGCGTGATGCCGGATGTGGATATGGTCTGCATCGTTTTCCCCCTTGGCGCGGTTATGGCATGACAGGGCTGCGAATGAAAATTATAATGATGCAATGCCGTCATAACCTGCAAGTTATCCATGCTGCATTCCCACCTGCGCCTGCGCCACCTGCGCTGCTTTCTGGAAACCGCCCGCCTGGGCAGCCTGTCGGCGGCGGCAAGCGCGCTGCATGTCAGCCAGCCCGCCGCATCCAAGACCATCCGCGAGCTGGAGGACATCCTGCGGGTGCAGCTGTTCGACCGATCCGGCCGCAAGCTGGTGCTGACGCCCGCGGGACGGGTTTACCAGGCCCATGCGGGCACCGCCCTGGCCGATCTGGAGCGCGCGCAAAAGCTGGTGCTGTCGCCCCCGCCCGAACGGCCCCGCCTGCATGTGGGCGTGCTGCCCACGGCGGCGACGGGCCTGGTGCCGCGCGCGGCGCTCGCGTTCCGGGAAAGCCGGCCCGACGTGCTGCTGGACGTGATGACGGGGCCGAACTGGCTGCTGCTGTCGCTGTTGCGCGAAGGCCAGCTTGATCTGGTCGTGGGCCGGATGCCGCCCGCGGGCAACACGGAAGGCCTGGGCTTTCGCCGCCTTTACTGGGAACGCGTCGTGCCGGTGGTGCGCGCGGGCCATCCCCTGCTGCGGGGGGATTGGGACCATGCCGACCTGACCCGCCATCCGCTGATGCTGCCGCCTGCGGGGGCGATGATCTCGGGGTCGGTGCGAAGCTGGCTGCATTCCGTGGGCATCACCGACCCGCAGCCCGCCTTCGAGAACGTCTCGCTGGCCTTCGGGCGCGAGGTGGTGACGCGATCCGATACGGTCTGGTTCATCTCGGAAGGCGTGGTCCGCCCCGAGATCGAGGCGGGCGCCCTGGTCATCCTGCCGATCCGCAACGAATTGCTGGGCGGGCCGGTGGGCATTTCCCTGCGCGAGGGCGACGATCCGCGACCCGAGGCGCAAGCCCTGATCGCCGCGCTGGAAGCGGCCGCTCAGTAGGGCAGGCCGACATAGTTCTCGGCCAGGTCGCGCTGCGCGGTTTCCGAGGCGGCCAGATGGGCCAGGGTGGCGCGGCGCATCCGGGCGGCGAAGCTGTCCTCGTTCTCGAAGCGGTGCAGCATGGTCGTCATCTGCCAGCTGAAGCGCATGGCCTTCCAGATGCGGGCCAAGGCGCGGGCGGAATAGGCGTCGATGCCGGCCGTGTCGCCCCGCTTCAAGGCCGCGATCAAGGCCTGATGCAGGTAAAAGACATCCGACACCGCCAGGTTCAGCCCCTTGGCCCCGGTCGGCGGCACGATATGGGCGGCGTCCCCCACCAGGAACAGACGCCCCCACCGCAGCGGCTCGCTGACGAAGCTGCGCAGGGGGGCGATGGATTTCTCGATGGACGGCCCCGTCACCAGACGGGCGGCGGCATCTGACGGGATGCGGCGCTTGAACTCGGCCCAGAAGCGGTCGTCCGGCCAGTCCTCGACCCTGTCGGTCAGCGGCACCTGCACGTAACAGCGCGCCAGGGTTTCGCTGCGCATGGAGGCGAGCGCGAAGCCGTGGGGCGAATTGGCATAGATAAGTTCGTCGGCCACAGGCGGCGTGCGCGACAGGATGCCCAGCCAGCCGAAGGGATAAACGCGCTCGAATTCCTGGCGCTTGGCTGCCGGGATGGTCTTGCGGGAAACGCCGTGAAAGCCGTCGCAGCCCGCGACAAAGGCGCAGGTCAGGCGGCGGCGCTGGCCATCCAGGGTGTATTCGACCGCCGCCCCCGGGCCGTCCAGATCCGCAATGCGCACGTCCTCGACCCCGTGGACGATCGGTGTGCCCATGGCGTCCTGCGCCGCATACAGATCCTGCGTCACCTCGGTCTGGCCATAAACCATGACCCGCCTGCCTGTCAGGCGCTTGAAGTCGACATGGACCACCATGTCCGCGTCCGTGATCAGCGTGCCGTCATGGGGGATGCCTTCCGCGTCCATGCGCGCGTAAACGCCCGCCTCGCGCAGCATCTCGACGCTGCCCCATTCCAGGATGCCCGCGCGGATGCGCGACAGGACGCGTTCGCGCGTGCCGCGTTCCAGGATCACCGTGGCGACCCCCGCCCGGTTCAGCAGTTGCGACAAGAGCAGCCCCGAGGGCCCGCCGCCGATGATGACGACCTGAGTGTCCATGCCCGTTCCTCCCTGTTCCGGGTGCCGCTTAGCCGCTGCGCGGCCCGGCGCGAATGGACGGGACCGGCGGCGGCTGGTATTTTCCGGGCATGGCGACACAATCCGCGATTCCCGCCTTCACCCTGTTCGGCGAAACCGGCGCCTTTCCCGACGTGGTTCATTGCGAACGCGTGTGGGACCGGGCGCGGCTGCACGACTGGACCATCGGCCCGCACCGGCATCACGACATGGCGCAACTGTTCGTCATCCGCCAGGGCAGGGCGCAGGTGCGGCTGGACGGACGAGGCTTCGATCTGGCCCAGGGGCAGGTGCTGTTCGTCCCGGCATTATTCGTGCATGGCTTCCGCTTCGCCAAGGGAACCGAGGGGCTGGTCCTGTCCTTTCCCGGGGCGATCCTGTCCCAGGGGATCGCCGCAACCGAAGGCCCGGCGCGGATCCTGGCGCAGCCGCTTGTGACGTCCCTGGACGCGGGCGTCGACGCCCTGTGCGGCCAGATCCAGTCTGCCTTCGCCGCGGCCGGGCCGTTCCGGGCCAGCCTGCTGGTGGCGCTGTCCCATGCGCTGCTGGTGGCCCTGGCGCAAGCCGCGGCGCAGGGCGGCCGGGATGTCCAGCCGCCCGCCCGCAGGCGCGTGGCGGAACTGGACCGGCTGGTCGTGCGGCACATGGGCGACGGCTGGGGGCCTGCCGATTACGCCGCCGCCCTGGCGATCACGCCGGGCCATCTGAACCGTCTCTGCCGATCCGCGCTTGGCGTCAGCGCGTCGCGCCACATCGAGGCCCTGACCATGACCGAGGCCCGCCGCCTGCTGGCCTTCACCCGCCTGTCCGTGGCCGAGACAGGCTACCGGCTGGGCTTCGGCGACCCGTCCTATTTCTCGCGCCGGTTCCGCGCCGTCACGGGGCAAAGCCCGTCCGACTATCGGCTGCGGTTCGCCTGAAACGGGCGCGGCTGCGCGGAACGGGAACGTGACGGGAAACGCCGCCGGACCGTCCGGCGCTTGGCCGCAGCCATTCGGTGCCGTGCGCGGCGGAACTGAACCATGTCTCGCGGCCAGCGGTCACCCAGGCCATGGCGAATCCGGGACGCGGCTGCGGCCGGAGACGGCCAGAAATGCCGAGGCCTTTCGAGCATGGGGTCCGGCGATCAAAGCGGCGTGCGGTGCATCCGGGTATGAACGGGCGCCATGATCGCCACATCGACATGACCGCCGCCCGCCGCCTTGATGGTCGCGGCAGCGCGGCGCTTGGCGCCGGGCAAGCGGCTTTTGCCGTCCAACCAGAGCGCGCCGGGCGCAGATGCGGGGCGGCCTGCCGCGCCGCCAGGACGGCGGCCTGCGCCTTCCCCGATCTTTTCGTCGCAGGGGCGCCGGCCGCGCGGTTCCACCCTTTTCGGCCCCGCGCAGGGCGGGACCGTCGGCACCCGCGGCTTCATCCCGCATCGCTGCCACGCATCCATCGGCGTCTTTGGCGCCGCCGGCGTGGCCACCGGCTGCACCCTGTCGGGCAGCCCGCCCGCGGATCTGGCGGTGCTGCCGTCCCACGGCCGCGTCCTGATCCACCGGCGCCGCCGAGCTGCCGATCGGACGGCAGGCCCAGGGCACCGTCATCGGCGCGGGCGCCCTGCGCACAGCCTGCAAGCGGATGGCCGCCGCCTTTCCGTGGATGCGCGCCGCATGCCGGTCCGCCGTCACGGAGCCACGCAGTCGGCGTAGTGATGCACCACGCCGTCGGGCCCGGCCTCCAGCACAAGGCCGTGGATGTCGGTTTCGAAGCCCGGGCATTCGCGCGCGAATTCGCGGTTGAAGCGCAGATAGTCCACGATCTTGGCGTTGAAGGTCTCGCCCGGGATCAGCAGCGGGATGCCGGGCGGATAGGGGGTCACGAGGCTGGTGGTGATCCGGCCTTCCAGGTCGTCGATGGGCACGCGCTCGGTCTTGCGCCGGGCGATGTGGGAAAAAGCCTCGGTCGGCGTCATCGCGGGATGGTGGTCGGTCAGGTAGATCTCGGTCGAAAGCCGGGCGACATCGTATTTCGCGTAAAGCGAATGGACATGCTGGGACAGGTCGCGCAGACCCATGCGTTCGTAACGCGGGTGCTTGGCGCAGAATTCCGGCATCACCCGCCACAAGGGCTGGTTGCGGTCGTAATCGTCCTTGAACTGCTGCAAGGCCGCGACAAGGGTGTTCCAGCGGCCCTTGGTGATGCCGATGGTGAACAGGATGAAGAAGCTGTAAAGGCCGGTCTTTTCCACCACCACGCCGTGCTCCGCCAGGTATTTCGACACGATCGAGGCGGGAATGCCTGTTGTGTCGAAGCGCCCCTCGATGTCCAGGCCGGGGGTGATGATGGTGGCCTTGATCGGGTCCAGCATGTTGAAGCCCGGCGCCATGTCGCCGAAGCCGTGCCAGCTGTCCTCGCCGTCGCGCTGCACGCCCTCGCTGTCCGTGCGGCGCAGCACCCAGTCCTTGGTGCGGCCGATGCCTTCCTCCTCCAGCGCCTCGGGGCCCCAGACCTGGAACCACCAGTCGCTGTCGCCGAAATCCGCATCGACCTTGCGCATGGCGCGGCGGAAATCCAGCGCCTCCAGGATCGACTCCTCGACCAGGGCGGTGCCGCCCGGCGGTTCCATCATCGCGGCGGCCACGTCGCAGCTGGCGATGATCGAATATTGAGGGCTGGTCGAGGTGTGCATCAGATAGGATTCGTTGAACAGGTGCCGGTCCAGCTTGGTTTCCTCGGAATCCTGCACAAGGACATGGCTGGCCTGGGAAATCCCCGCCAGCAGCTTGTGGATCGACTGGGTGGCATAGGTCACGGCGTGCCGGGTGCGGTCGCGCTTGCGGCCCATGGCGTGATAAGCGCCGTAAAAGGGGTGAAAGGCCGCATGGGGGATCCAGGCCTCGTCGAAATGCAGGTTCTCGACATAACCGTCGAGCATCCGCTTGATTTCCTCGGTGTTGTAGAGAACGCCGTCATAGGTCGATTGCGTCAGCGTCATCATGCGCGGCTTGACCGCATCGGCGTTTACGCCCTCCAGCAGGGGGTTGGCGCGGATCTTGGCGCGGATCGATTCCGGCTCGAACTCGGCGTGCGCGATGGGGCCGATGATGCCCCAATGGTTGCGGGTGGGCCGCAGAAAGACCGGGATCGCGCCGGTCATGATGATCGCGTGCAGGATCGACTTGTGGCAGTTGCGGTCCACCACCACCACGTCGCCGGGCGCGACCGCATGGTGCCAGACCATCTTGTTCGAGGTCGAAGTGCCGTTGGTCACGAAGAAGCAGTGGTCGGCGTTGAAGATCCGCGCGGCATTGCGTTCCGACGCGCCGATGGCGCCGTTGTGGTCCAGAAGCTGACCCAGTTCCTCGACCGCGTTGCAGACATCGGCCCGCAGCATGTTCTCGCCGTAGAACTGGTGGTACATCTGGCCGATGGGCGATTTCAGAAAGGCCACGCCGCCCGAATGGCCGGGACAGTGCCAGGAATAGGAACCGTCCTCGGCGTAATCCAGCAGCGCCTTGAAGAACGGGGGCTGGATGCCTTCCAGATAGGTTCTGGCCTCGCGGATGATGTGCTTGGCCACGAATTCCGGCGTATCCTCGAACATGTGGATGAAGCCGTGCAGCTCGCGCAGGATGTCGTTCGGAAGGTGGCGGCTGGTCTTGGTCTCGCCATGGAGGAAGATCGGCACGTCGGCGTTCTTCCAGCGCACCTCCTCGATGAACGACCGCAGGCTCAGGACGGCCGGGTCCAGGTCGGGACCGGGGCTGAATTCCTCGTCGTCGATGGACAGCACGAAGGCGCTGGCGCGGCTTTGCTGCTGGGCGAACTGCGACAGGTCGCCATAGCTGGTCGCGCCCAGAACCTCGAACCCTTCGCGCTCGATGGCGTCGGCCAGGGCCCGGATCCCCAGGCCCGAGGTGTTTTCGGACCGGAAATCCTCGTCGATGATGACAATGGGGAATCGGAATTTCATTGGCTGTCCTTTTGATCAGCATCGCCGATGCCCGTTCTTTCCAGTGCGGACCCCCCCGTCAAGGCCAAGTCGTCGGGGCCAGGGCGCCGGGCGGCGCCGGTCGCGGCGGATCGGAGCCTTGCGGCCCGGCCCTATCCGAAAGGCGTAAGGCCCCGCCGCGGCCTCGGCCCGGCCGCCGGGGACTAGCCGATGGTGGATACACCCGATGATTTCTTGACGGTCCCGAGCCTACAAGAGGACATTCGACCTGCGGGGCTTGGGTCTTTCGCGAAAACGGCGCCCTGCCAACGGCGCCGGAAAAAGCCAGGGCTTGCAAAGCTCCGCACGACTATCAGACCGATCCCCCGTGGTTTCGGGGCATCCCGGCAAGGGCCGATGCGCGTCCGTCCACAAGCAGGCGCCGCGGCGTCGCGGGCTGGCTTGCCGAACAAATCCCGGGATCCTGCGCCCGCAGCACACACCACCCGGGTGGATCCACCCCGACACCAGGAAGCGCAATGGCCGACCGCATCAGCTTTTCCACCGTTCAGCTTGCCTCCAGCCTGAACCCGGCCACGGCGCCGAACCCGTTCGGCACGGCCCATGTCGGGGGAACGACCGCCCTGAACAAGAGGGTGCTCGCGGCCATCGCGGGAAACGGCGACCGCGTGCTCGAGGCGGACGAGGACGGGCATGTGCTGGCGGCGGCCAGAAGCGCCGGCGGCGGGATGAAAGGCTCGGCAACGCTCAACGGCATCGAGGATCCGGTGCGCATCAGCGGGCATGGCTGGCAGAACGGTCAGACGGTTGGCGCGCTCGACCTCGACAGGGCGCTTGTCTTTACCGCCGATCGGGGCTTTTCGCTTGGCACGCCGGGCAGCAGGCCCGGGGACAGCCTGACCTGGGCGCTGAACGACAAGGCGGGGGTGGCGCAGCATCTTGATGCCGTCAGCTTCGTCGTGGACACCGGAACGTCCACCGCTCCGGTTGCCGTTTTCCTGGATCTGGACGGGAATGCCGTCGCCTCGGGAACCTATCGGGGCAGCCAGGCGGCGCCGGTCGATGCGCCGCTGTCCTTCCAGGCCCGGCATGGCGACGCGGTCGCCATCGACTTCGCCGCCATGACCCTGACGGTGAACGGCCTGGCCCGGTCGGGCGCCGACGTGGACCTGTTCTTCGCCCGGTATCAGGCCAGCCCGCAGAACGCCATCACCGTCGGTGGCCTCAGGGGTTTTTCCGTCAGGGATCTGGTGCTTGACAGGTCGGACCGGGGCGCGCCGGTCAACACGGCGCCGCATCTGGTGGTGACGCCGACCATGGCCGAGCTTTTCGAGAACGCCCCGACATCCGCGCCGATCAAGATCGCCGACATCGAGATTGTGGACGACGGCCTGGGCACCAACAACCTGACGCTGACCGGGGCCGACGCGCATCTGTTTCAGATCGTGGGCAAGGAACTGTTCCTCAAGGCGGGCGCCGCGCTCGACTTCGAGACGAACCCTCGGCTGGATGTCCGGGTCGAGGTGGATGACCCGGCGCTTGGCGCGGGCCCCGATTCGTCCGGCGGCCTTTCCGTGACCGTTCGCGACGCGATCGAGGGCGACGGGCGCATCAGCTTTGCGCTGGCCCAGCTGGGCACCACGCCCGCCGCCGCGCCCGATCCGATCACCGCCGCGAACCTGAGGGCGGGCACCGCCCTGCGGAACAAGGCGCTTGTCGCCATCGCGGGCAAAGGCGACGGCCAGCTGGAGGTCGGCGAAAAGGGGCATGTCCTGGGCGGGGCGGCGAACGCCGCGGGCCGTGTCAACCAGACCAACCTCAACGGCGCCGAGGATCCGGTCAGGATCACCGCCCACGGATGGGTCCAGGCCAACACGGCGGGCGCGCTGGATCTGAACAGGACGCTGATCTTTCACCAGACGAACGGCTTCGGCATCCAGGGCGCGGGCGGCAGGGCCGGCGACAGCCTGACCTGGACGCTGGGCGACCGCGCCGGCGTCGCCCAGGAACTCGACCGGGTGTCGTTTGTCGTCAACACGGCGCAGCCCGGCAAGGCGGTCGAGGTGGCGTTCGACTTTGATGGGGACACGGTGGTCGGGGGCACCTACCGCAACACCGTCGCGGCCACCAAGGACGCCGCCTTGTCGCTGAACCTCGCGGGCGGGGACGCGGTTGTGATCGACTTTCAGGCGAAGACCCTTGCCGTCAACGGCATCGCGCGCAGCGGCCCCGCCATCGACGCATTCTTCGACGCCCATGCGGCCAGCGCGGGCGATTCGATCACCATCGGCGGCGTCGGGCGCACCGGCTTCAACGTCCAGGATCTGGTCCTTGAACGGTCCGACGCGGATGCCCCCGCGAACCAGCCGCCCACGGCGGTGGCCCTGGCCAACGTGCTGTCGGCCCTGCCCGAGGACACCGCCGCCCGGACCAAGGTGGCCGACGTCATCGTGACCGACGACGGGCTTGGCGCCAACGACCTGCGCCTGACCGGCCCGCATGCGGACCTGTTCGAGATCGTGGGAACCGAGATCTTCCTCAAACCCGGGGCGGCGCTGGATTACGAGACGCTGCGCGAGCTGTCCCTGACCGTGGAGGTGGACGATCCCGCCATCGGCGCCCCCGGCTCGGTCGAGGCCAGCGCGGGCCTGACCATCGCCGTGACGGACGTGGTTGAAAACCTGCCCCCTTCGGTCAGCCTGACGCCGGTTCTGCTGTCGCTTCTTGAAAACGCCGACACCCGGCTGCGCGTCAAGGTAGCCGACATCGCCGTGACCGACGACGGCATCGGCTCCAACGACCTGCGTCTGGCGGGCGATCATGCGGGCCTGTTCGAGATCGACGGGCGCGAGGTTTATCTGAAGGCCGGAACGGCGCTGGATTTCGAGACGATCCGCGAACTGTCCCTGACCGTCGAGGTAGACGATCCCACCTTGGGCGCGCCCGGCATGGCCGAGGGCAGCGCGACCCGCACCATCGCCATCGGCGACGTGGACGAAACCTGGGGCACGATCACCCTGGACGGGTCGCTGGGCGAATGGGACGCCTCGACCCGCCTCGCCGGCGGCGGCGGCTATGCCCTGCACGGCACCTTCCAGGACGGCGCCTTTGTTATCGGCCTGTCCGGCAGCGGCGGATCCATCGGTCCCGGCACGACCTTGTGGCTGAACACCGACCTTGACCGCGCCACCGGCCACCAGGTGTTCGACTGGGCGGCGGGCGCGGAATACCACATCCAGTTCGGCCCCGACGGGCGGCCCGCGCTTTACCGCGGATCCGACGGGCAGACCTTTGTGGCCGATCTCGATCACGTCTTCAACGCCGACCGCACCGGCGTCGAGATCGCGCTTCCCGCAAGCCTTGTCGGCGGCGCCCGGCAGGCGGAACTGTTTGCCGACGTGAACAATGCCGTTTTCATTCCAGGCGACTATACGACCGGGCTGTTGTTCGGCGAGAACAAGCCCCCCTCGGTCGACCTGTCGCCGGTCCAGTTCGCGCTTCCCGAAAACGCCGATACCCGGCTGCCCATCAGGGTGGCCACCATCACAATGACCGACGACGGGATCGGCGCCAACCAGCTGCGCCTGGCGGGCGATCACGCGGATCTGTTCGAGATCGTCGGGCGCGAGGTTTATCTGAAGGCCGGAACGGCGCTGGATTTCGAGACGATCCGCGAACTGTCCCTGACCGTCGAGGTGGACGATCCCACGATCGGCGCCCCCGGCATGGCCGAGGGCAGCGCGGCCCATGCGATCGGCATCGGCGACGTGGACGAAAGCTGGGGGTCCGTCACCCTGGACGGGTCCACCGCGGACTGGACGCCCGCAAGCGTCCTGTCCAGCCAATCCGCAGGCGGCGTCGATTACGCCGTCCGCGGAACCTATCAGGAAGGCGCCTTTGTGATCGCCATCCAGGCCGACGGCGGCACCGTCGACGCCAACACGACCGTCTGGCTCAACACGGACGGGAACAAGGCGACGGGCTTTCAGGTCTTCGGTGGAACGGCGGGGGCCGAATACAACATCAACTTCGGCCCCGACGGGCGGCCCGCGCTGTATACCGGCGGCGCCGGGCAGACCTTTGTCGCCCACCTGGATTTCGTCTTCAACCCGGCCCATTCCACGGTCGAGATCGCGCTGCCTTCCTTGCTGGTCGGCGGGGCGAAGCGGGCCGAGGTCTTTGTCGATGTCAACAACAGCGTCTTCCTGCCCGGGGATTACTCGAACGGCCTGACCTTTGGCGAGAAGCCCCCGCTTCTGCCCGTGGACCCGACCGAGCGCATCGCCATCGTTTATTCCGAAACCACTGCCAGCAATTACTTCGACAAGACCGCCTATGGCCAGCTGTTCATGGCGGCCCAGCACCAGGCGATGCAGGCGGGCATTCCCTTCGACATCCTGTCCGAGGCGGATCTGACCGACATCGCCAATCTCGCGGGCTATGACGCCATCGTGTTTCCGGGCTTCAGCCACGTCCGGTCGTCGCTGCTGCAAGGCATCGCCGACACGCTGGCCAGCGCCAGCCAGGACTATGGCATCGGCATGATCGCCATGGGCAACTTTCTCGCCACCACCGAGACGGGAGCCGCCATCGCCGGAGACTCCTATGCCCGGATGAAGTCGATCCTGGGGGTCACGCTGGACGGGTTCGGCGCCACCGGCGGCGTCACGCTGCGGGCCGGGACGGGCGGCCACCCGGTGTCCGACGACTACACCGCCAACGAACTGGTGGGTTCCTACGCCAACACCTCCTATCAGACCTTCCGGGATGTTTCGGGCAGCGGGCAGACGCTGTTCACCCAGACGGTGAACGGCGCCGATCTGTCCGCGGTCATCGCCACCACGACCGGCGGGCGCAACGTCCATTTCGCCACCGACGCCGTGTTCGGCAACAACAACATCCTGCACGAGGCGATGAAATGGGCCGCCCAGGGGGACGCCCCCGAGGTTTCCCTGCAAATGACGCGGGGCAGTTCGCTGTTCCTCTCGCGCAACGACATGGACCAGTCACAGGAAATCTACGATGTCGTGACCCAGAACCCGGGCATCTACGACAAGCTGATCCCGATCGTGGAGCAATGGTACCAGGATTTCGGCTTTGTCGGATCCTATTACGTCAACATCGGCGCCAATCCGGCCGAGTTCCAGGACACCGACTGGTCGGTCTCGCGCCCCTATTACCAGCGCCTCCTGGCGCTTGGGAACGAGATCGGAACCCATTCCTTCACCCATCCCCACGACACGAACCTGCTGCTGCCGGACGTGATCACGGAAGCCATCCGGGTCCAGAAGATCGTCGCCAACCCCGATCTTCAGCCGCTTGTCAGCGGCCTGACGCTGGCCCAGATCAACCAGCAGCTTGCCGCGGCCCTTGCCGCCACCGACCCGGCGGGGGCCAGCCCCGTGTCGCGGTCCAGCCTCAGCCCGGTCCAGCAGGCGCTTCTGGAATATTCGTTCCGCTTCCAGTTCGACTATTCGCGCCAGATCATCGAACGCGAACTGGGCCTGACCGGCCTGGGCGGCGCCGTTCCCGGCGCGCCCGAAAAGATGGACGCGTCGCTGGGGATGATGGAATATCTCGGCTACCTGACGGGCGGCTATTCGGGCGTGGGCGCCGGCTATCCGGGCGCCTTCGGCTTTCTGGATCCCGCCAACACGGACAAGGTCTATTTCGCGCCGAACGTTTCGTTCGACTTCAGCCTGATCGAGTTCCAGAACCTGACCCCCGCCCAGGCCGAGGCGAAATGGGCGGCCGAGTTCGAGCAGATCACCGGCAAGGGCTCGACCCCCATCATCCATTTTCCGTGGCACGATTACGGTCCGACGGAATGGGCCACGGGGGGCGTGAACAGCGGCTACACCCTCCAGATGTTCACGAACTTCATCGCCCGCGCCCATGCGAGCGGCACCGAATTCGTGACCGGCGCCGATCTGGCCCGCCGCATCCAGACCTTTGCCGCCACCGATCTGGAGATGGCCGATACCGCCGCCGGCGTCCGCGCCACGGTCACGGGCAGCAACCTGGGCACCTTCGCGCTGGAACTGGGCGAAGGCCGGACCATCGCCCATGCGGGATCCTGGTATGCCTTCAGCGACACCAAGGTCTTCGTGGACCGCGACGGCGGCACCTTCGACATCGCCGAAGGCCCGGCGGTTGCCGATGTCACCCATATCGACGCCTTGCCGATGCGCGCCGACCTGATCTCGGTCATGGGCGACGGGACGGATCTGGCCTTCAGCTTCTTCGGCAGCGGCACAGTGGGCATCGACCTTCGGACCTGGGGCGGCAATTCGGTGGTGGCCGCCGGGGCAGACGGCGGCGCGCTTGCCGGGGACCGGCTGACGCTGGCCTTCGATGCGACCGGCAATCACAGCGCCTCGGTCGATTTCCGGGCGGGCGCGGCCGTGGCGGGCACTGCGGGGAACGATGTCATCATCGGGTCGGACCAGGGGCGGCGCCTTGACGGGGCAGGCGGCAACGACACCCTGTTCGGCGCGGCGGGGGCGGATACCTTCGTGTTCGGACCGGGGGCGGGGTCGGACGTGGTTCTGGACTTCGCCCTGGCCGCGGACCGGATCGAACTGGTCGGCACCGCCTTCGCCACCGCGGCCCAGGCCCTCGCAGGCTTCGCCCAGGCGGCAGGAGGGGTCGAACTGGCCCTTTCGGCCACGCAGAAGCTGTTCCTGGCCGACATCCTGCTTGCGGATCTCGAGGAAAGCCACCTGGTTCTGGGCGGCAGCTTCGTTTGACTCTGCCCGGCGCGCCGGAAAGGATTTTTCCAGATCCGGCTTTTTGCCGCTGATTTGCTTTGCTAGTGTGGCCCTGTCGGTCTGATCGGAGTGGCAGGGCCATGGCCAGGTTTCATACGTCCACGGGCGCCACGACGGTCAGCACCTGGGGCTATGTCCTCCAGGGCGGGGACGGAAAGCCGCTGGATGCGGGCCTGCTGTCGTCGGCCACGCATGATCTTCTGGTGATCGACGCTTCGCGCGACGGCACGGATGCGGGCCGCTTTTCCGCGGGCGAGATCGCGCGGATGAAGGACGGCATGGGCGGGCGGTCCGTGGTGGCCTCCTATATCTCCATCGGCGAGGCGTCGGATTTCCGCGACTACTGGAAGGCGGGCTGGACGGCGGGGGGCACGGCCTCGGGCAGGCTGACGGATCGGGCGCCGGACTGGCTGGGGCCGGTCAACCCGGACTGGCCGGAATCGCGCAAGGTGCGCTACTGGGATCCCGACTGGCAGAAGCTTCTTTTCAACGACGCGGGCACTGGGGATCTGGACGCAATCGTGCAGGCGGGCTTTGACGCCGCCTATCTGGACATCGTGGACGCCTATTACTTCTGGGGCAGCGAGGCCGCGGCCCGGGACCGTCAGGCGGGCGATCCGGTCAACGACCGGCAGGCGGCGCAGCGCATGGTCGATTTCATCGTCGCGCTGACCAGCCACGCGCGGGAAACCAACCCCGATTTCTTCGTGATCCCCCAGAACGGCGCCTTCATCCTGGACGACCTGGGATCCGACAGCGCCCGCAAGGCCGCCTTCCTGGACGCGATCGGCGGCATCGCGGTCGAAGATCTCTACAGCCCCGGCAATGCCGACGAGAACAACCCGATCAGGCCCGACCGGGAACAGATCGCCGTTCTTCAGCGGGATTTCCTGGCCAAGGGCAAGCCGGTCTTCGTCGTGGACTATCTCGACGATCCCAAGCTGATGGCGGCCTTTTACAAGCAGGCGGCCCGGGACGGGTTCATCCCCTATGCCGCGCCCGACCGCGATCTCGACCGGCTGACCGGCAGCCAGGACGGCACCCCCGCCTTCCGGCGGCCGACCGGCGGCGACGACATCTTGCGCGGATCGCAGTTGGCGGACCGGATCGACGGGCTGGCGGGCGATGACCGGATTCAGGGGCGCGGCGGCGCCGACCAGCTTCTTGGCGGCGGCGGCGGCGACAGGCTTGCCGGGCAGGGCGGCCACGACAGGCTGTGGGGCGGCCATGGACGCGACATCCTGATCGGCGGCGGCGGCCACGACCGCCTTGCCGGGAATAGCGGAAACGACGTTCTGATCGGCGGCGGCGGCAGGGACCGGCTGTCCGGCGGCGCGGGGGCGGACCGCTTCGTGTTCGGCTTTGGCCGCGAAACGGGGCCGGGGGCGGGGGCGCGGGACGTGATCGCCGATTTCCAGGCGCATGCCGGGGGCGAGCGGATCGACCTGTCGGGGATCGACGCCAGCCGCGCGACGGGCGGCAACAACGCCTTCGCCTTTCTGGGGACCGAGGCTTTCGACCAGGCCAGCGCCGACGGCGGGCTGCGCTATGTCCAGCGGAACGGCAACACCATCGTCCAGGGCAGCACCGACAGCGACACCGCGCCCGAGTTCGAGATCGAGCTGACCGGCCTTCTCGCCCTGACCGCCGACGACTTCATCCTGTAGGGCGGCCGTTCCTCAAGGGGGTGCGTTGCTGATCGCCTGAACGGGCGGGACGCGGGTTCCGTCAGGAACGGCGTCCCAAGGCCCAGGAAAGGCCGGCGCGCGGCAAAGGCGATGCCCATGCCAGATCAAAGGCGGCGCGGGCGGCAATCCCGATCCCTCGTCAGGGCGGAACCGGACCTTGGGTCAAGGCTGTTGGGCTTGCGACCATCGGATCAGGACCGCGCCATGCCTGTCATCAGCTTTGCCTCAAACCCCCTCGACTGGACCGTCGGCGTCTTTTCCGTCGCCGACGACCGGGGAAACGTGACCGCCCGCCGCTATTGCTTCGGCCCCTATGTGGTGACCTGGCACTGACAAGCCGGGCAGACCGCGCTTCAGGCGAACATCGTCAAGGTCTCGGAACGGCGACGAAAATGCGGCATCTTTAGTCACCGTTGCAAGAAGGGTGGCGGGTGTTCTCGTCAAACCCGGGCCACCGCGGCCGGGTCAGGTCAGGTCAGGTGCTTGTGCTTGGTTTCGGGCGCCCACAGGACCGACAGCACCAGCCCCAGCAGCGGAAAGCCCGCCATCAGGATCAGCGTGGCCGAAAAGCCCAGGCGTTCCAGCAGCCAGGGCAGCAGCCAGGTCACGCCCGCCGCCGACACGCGCGAAAAGGCGGCCGAAAAGCCGATCCCCGTCGCGCGCAGATGGGTGTCGAATATCTCGGGCGGATAAACGAACTCGATGTTGTTCGCGGCAGGGCCGATGAACATGTAGACGGCAAACAGCGCGATCACCAGCCCCGTCGGCGCCTGCGGAAACAGCCCAAGCGCCAGAAAGGTCGCCAGGATGATCGAAAAGGTCCAGATGACGAAGCCGCGCCTGCTCATCCAGTGGAGCATCAGCACCCCCGCGATCGCGCCCGCGATCTGGATGGCGTTCAGCGACAGATCCACCGCCAGCGATCCGTCCAGGTCCAGAGAGGCCAGCACCGGGGCCATAAAGGTGAAGATCGCGAAGAACGGCCCCACCTGGCAGAACCAGAACAGACCTGAATAAAGCGTCAGCCGCCATTGTTTTGCCGTGAACAGTTCGGCCACGGATGCGTGCCGGGGATTCAGGTCCACATGGGGGATGCCGTATTCCGGCCCGAAATGCTTGTCCACCACGGCGCGCGCCTCGGCCTCGCGGCCTCGCGCCTTCAGCCACATGGGCGTTTCCGGCAAGGTCAGCCGCAGCATGAAGGTGATCAAGGCCGGCACCACGCTGGAGGCCAGAAGCAGCCGCCAGTTGTCGCCGTCGTAGAACGATCCGATCATAAAGGCGACGGTGAAGCCCGTCTGCCAGCCGACCGAAAAGCAGCCCAGCAGCACGCCGCGGTCCCGGCGCCGCGAAAACTCGGCCAGAACCGAGGATCCGACCGCATACTCCACCCCGATCGCCAGCCCGAGCGCAAGCCGCAACGCCACCAGCTGCCACACATCCTGCACGAAGACTTGCAGCAGCGACAGCACGACAAAGGCGAACAGGTTCCAGCCGAAGACCGGCTTGCGGCCGTAACGGTCGGCCAGGTTGCCGAAGAACATGCCGCCGAAGAACACGCCGATCAGCGCGCTGGACGCGATCAGCCCCTGGCTCAGCGCCGACAGGTCCAGTTCCGCATCGGCAAGCCGCAGGGCCGGGCCGACAATGCCCAGCACATACCCGTCCAGCACCGCGCCGCCCAGCACCGCCGCCGCGGCGACGACGTGGATCGGCCGCAGCGGCGCCTCGTCGATGGGCATGCGGCCGGAACTGTCCGGCAGCGCCGCTGCGGACGAAAGGCTGACAGCCATGAAATCTCTCCCTCGCTTCGGGGCGCAAGGCGCTGTTTCGTGTCGGTGATGGCGATCAGCCCTGCCCCGCACCTTCTCCCGCTTCCCGCCGCCATCCTCCCGGGAAGTGCGGCGCAGGATTTGCCGCCAGGGTTGCGCAACGTCAATCGCCGTCGTGCGGGGGACAAAGGGACGGACAGGGAAAACACCTTTCGGATCAAGGCGGCGGGCATCGCATCTGTCGCAAACCTACCGCCGGCCTGACGCAGGCGTGCGGTCCCGCGGGCGTCTAGTCCTGCGCGGCCTGGTCCAGAAGGCCCCGGATCCAACGGCCGGCGAGCCAGGCGGCGGGAATGCCAAGCGGAACCGACAGGGCCAGCGCCAGGGCGGGCGGCAGCGCGGCAAGCCCCAGGGCCTGGCCCATCAGCCCCAGCATGAACAGGTTGATGGCCACCGCCGCCGCCGCGAAGACGTAAAGCAGCAGCGCGAGCCTCCACACCGGCCAGCGGTCATCCATGGCAATCCCCTTGGTTCGGCCAAGGGAACGATGGCGCGGATTTCCGCAGCCGTCCTTGACTTTCGACAAGGATCGCCGCGCCCCGAACCGTCAGGCTGCCCCCATCGACAACAGCTTCGGGAGACCCCTCGCCATGCGCGAAGTCCTGACGAAGAGCATGGCCCGGAACATCTTCTATGGCGGGTCGCTGTTCTTCATCCTCATCTTTCTGGCCTTGTCCGTGCACAGCCACCTTTATGTGGTGCGCGTGTCCACGGCCGATGCGCCGCTGACCGCCAGCGTCGCGGCGGGCAAGCATGTCTGGGAACGGCACGCCTGCATCAACTGCCATTCGATCCTGGGCGAGGGCGCCTATTTCGCGCCCGAACTGGGCAACGTCATGACCCGCTGGGGCGTCCAGGACGACCCCGAGGCGGCCTTCGAGGTCATGAAGGCCTGGATCGAATCGCAGCCCTCGGGGATCGAGGGGCGCCGCCAGATGCCCCGCTTCGAGCTGTCCGACCCCGAGATCCGCGAGATCACCGACTTCCTGCTGTGGACCAACAAGATCCGCACCCAGGACTGGCCCCCGAACGACGCGGGCTGATTGGAGACCGTCATGAAATATCGAACCCAGAAAATCGCCCTGGTTTATATCGCGGTGGCGCTGGCGCTGTTCGCCACCCAGGTGACGATGGGCCTTGTTATCGGCTTCATCTATGTCCAGCCGAACTTCCTGGCGGATGTCCTGCCCTTCAACGTGGGCCGGATGATCCACACCAATTCGCTGGTGGTCTGGCTGCTGACCGGCTTCTTCGGCGCGGCCTATTTCCTGATCCCCGAGGAATCGGAGCGCGAGATCCATTCGCCTTTCCTGGCCTATCTTCAGCTGTTCATCCTGGTGGTGGGCACGCTGGGGGCGGTCGCGACCTATTTCTGGAACCCCTGGGAGGGGAACTGGTTCGTCGGCACCCAGGGGCGCGAGTTCCTGGAACAGCCGACCTGGGTCAAGGTGGGCATCGTGGTGGCCGCGCTGATCTTCCTCTACAACGTCACGCTGACGGTGCTGAAGGGCCGCAAGACCGCGATCACCAACATCCTGCTGATCGGGCTGTGGGGGCTGGCGCTGTTGTTCCTGTTCGCCTTCTACAACCCGGCGAACCTGGGCCTCGACAAGCAGTACTGGTGGTACGTGATCCATCTGTGGGTCGAAGGCGTGTGGGAACTGATCATGGCCGCCATCCTGGGCTTTCTGATGCTGAAGCTGACGGGCGTCGACCGCGAAGTCGTTGAAAAGTGGCTGTATGTCATCGTCGCCACCGCGCTGTTTTCCGGCATCCTGGGCACCGGGCATCATTACTACTGGATCGGTCTGCCGGGATACTGGCAGTGGATCGGCTCGATCTTCTCGTCCTTCGAGGTGGTGCCGTTCTTCGCCATGATGGCCTTTGCCTTTGTCATGGTCTGGAAAGGGCGGCGCGACCATCCGAACAAGGCCGCGCTGTTGTGGTCGCTGGGCTGTTCGGTGCTGGCCTTCTTCGGCGCGGGGGTCTGGGGCTTCCTGCACACGCTGCACGGGGTGAACTATTACACCCACGGCACGCAGGTCACGGCGGCGCACGGGCACCTGGCCTTTTACGGCGCCTATGTCTGCCTCAACCTGGCGCTGTTTTCCTATGCCATGCCGATCCTGCGCAACCGCGACCCCTACAACCAGGTGCTGAACATGGCCTCGTTCTGGCTGATGTCGGGGGGGATGCTGTTCATGACCTTCACGCTGACCTTCGCGGGCACGGTGCAGACCCACCTGCAACGCGTTCTGGGCATGGGCTACATGGAAGTGCAGGACCAGATCGCGCTGTTCTACTGGATGCGCTTCGCATCGGGCATCGCCGTGGTCCTGGGGGCGGTGCTGTTCATCTATGCGCTGGCCTTTCCGCGCCGCGAGGTGGTCCGCCCCGGCCCGCTGGAGCGCGAGCGTCTGGCCCGCAACCCCGACAATATCGCTGCGGAGTGAACCCGATGGATGGTAATTTCAACTTGAAGGGGGCCCATGCTCCCTTCTACCTGCCCCAGGCCGACGAATGCGACATCTTCGCCGCCGCTTACGCCAGGAACCTGCCCCTGCTGCTGAAGGGCCCCACCGGCTGCGGCAAGACGCGCTTCGTCGCGCACATGGCGGCCCGGCTGGGACGGCCGCTTTTCACGGTGGCCTGCCACGACGACCTGTCGGCGGCCGACCTGATCGGGCGATACCTGCTGAAGGGCGGGGAAACCGTCTGGGTGGACGGCCCCCTGACCCGCGCCGTGCGCGAAGGGGCGATCTGCTATCTGGACGAGGTGGTCGAGGCGCGCAAGGACGTGGCCGTGGTCCTGCATCCCCTGACCGACGACCGCCGCATCCTGCCCATCGACCGCACCGGAGAGGAGTTGCAGGCGGCCCCCGGCTTCATGCTGGTGGCCTCCTACAACCCCGGCTACCAGAACATCATGAAGACGCTGAAGCCGTCCACGCGCCAGCGGTTCCTGTCGGTCGAATTCACCTTTCCCCGGCCCGAGCATGAAATCCCGGTGGTGGTGCGCGAAAGCGGGCTGGACGCCGACCGGGTGGCGCTGCTGGTGCGGCTGGCGGGCAAGCTGCGGGGTCTCAAGAGCCAGGATCTGGAGGAAGGCGTGTCCACGCGCCTGGTCGTTTACGCCGCGACCCTGATCGCGGGGGGCATGGCGATGGACCGCGCCATCCGCGCCGCCATGATCGAGCCGCTGACCGACGACGCCGAGATCCGCGCCGGGCTGACGGATCTGGTCGTGGCGGTGACGGGCTGACGCCATGGACCACCTTGAGATCGCCCCCTGGGAACCCGAGGAAACCGTGGGCAAGCTGTGGCACCGGCTCGCCTCGCGCATGGATCCGCCGCCGCGCTTTCCCGACGCGGCGGTCCGGTTCGACAACATGCGCGGGCGCATCGCCGTGCTGTTCCGGGGCCTTGGCGGGGCGGCCGACGTGGAGCTGAAGCCCGTAGCCGACCAGGCCAGCCGCCACCGCGTGTCCTGGCGCCGCAGGCTGGCCTTCGACGGCGAACACCTGGCCCGTGCCAGCTTCGACGGCGGGGCGCTGCGCCTGCCCGCCGAACTGGCGGTGTTTCCCGACCGCGACGACAACGCCGCGCTGTATCTGTGGCTGGCCGCCGCGTCGGCCCACGCGCCGGGTTTCGCGCCCGAAGCCGATCCCTTCCTGGCCGACCTGGCCGCGATCCGCGCGGGCGTGGCGATGGCCCAGGCCACGCTGGATGCGGCGCCGGGGCTGCGGCCCTTGTGGTCGCGGCTTGCCGCCGCCCATCTGGCGCGGCGCAGCCGCCCGCGCTTGTCGGGGACCGAGGCGGGGGTCGAGGCCCTGGTGCGCCACCTTCTGGGCGACCCGGTTCCGCCCGAACCGGGGCTTCTGGCCGGACACCTGGCGCCGCCCCTGCATTGGCGCGCCCCGCGCGGATACCGCGCCGTCCTGCCGGTGCCGATGTGGCCCGACCTGCGCGCCATGGGCCGGGGCACGGGCGATCCCGTCGCCAGCGTCCCCACCGGCGGCACGCCCGAGGAAGCGGGCGACGGCACCGCCCGCAGGACGCGGCGGCTGAAGGCGGACGGGGCGGAACGCAAGGACAGCCTCATCCTCTACAAGTTCGAGGCGATGCTGACCTGGGCCGAGATGATGAACATCAACCGCCGGGTCGAGGACGACAACGGCGACAACGCCAAAAAGGCCGCCGCCGACCACGAGGAGATCGTGCTGGGCCAGGTCTCGAAAGCGCCCGCCACGAGGCTGAAGCTGCACCTGGACCTTGCCCCCGAGGACGCGGACCGCGAACGGGTGGCGGGCAAGCACACCTATCCCGAATGGGACGCGCGCGGCGGCACCTGGATGCCCGACCATTGCCGCGTGCTGGCCGCCCCCGTGGACCCCGCGCCCGATTGCGCGGGCATCGCCGACCCCGCCGCCCGCCGCCGGATCGAGGCCGTGCGCCGCCAGTTCCAGGCCTTGCGCCCGGCCCGGCTGATCCGTCCCGCCCAACCCGACGGCGAGGATCTGGACCTGGACGCCGCCCTGCGGTCCGTCGCGGACCTGCGCGCCGCCGGGCGGGGCAGCGACCGCATCTGGCGGCAGGCCCGGCCCGAGAACCGCGATCTGGCGGTTTCGATCCTGCTGGACGTGTCGCGGTCCACGGAAAGCGCCGTCACGGGCCGTCCCGTGATCGACATCGCGCGCGAGGCGCTGACGGCGCTCGCCTGGGGGCTGGACGCCTGCGGCGACCGTTTCGCGGTGCAGGGATTCTCGTCCCTGAAACGCGACCGGGTCTGGATCCACGAGTGCAAGTCCTTCGGCGAACCCATGTCGCGCGGCATCGAGGCGCGCATCCACGCCCTGCGGCCCGGCTTCTACACCCGGCTTGGCGCGGCGGTCCGCCATGCCTCGGCGGGGCTTGCGCGCGAAGGGCGGTCGCGCCGGCTGCTGATCGTCATCACCGACGGCAAGCCTAACGACCTGGACCATTACGAAGGCCGTCACGGCATCGAGGACAGCGCCATGGCGGTCCGAGAGGCCCGGCGCGCCGGTCACGCGGTTTTCGGGATCACCATCGACCGCGCCGCGCAGGGCTGGTTCCCCCGCATCTTCGGCCGGGGCGGCTTTTGCGTCATCGGCGACCCGAACCGGCTGACAAGGGCCTTGCCCGAGATCTATCGCCAGCTGGTCATGTGATGGACATCGACGAGCTTCCGGGCGAGCTGATCATGTGGGTGCTGATCGTATCGGAACTGCTGGTCTTCGCGGCGGGCGTCACCGCGATGTCGGCGATGCAGCTGACCGACCCGCCGGGGTTCTCTGCCGCCCGCGCCATGCTGGACGGGCGGATGGCGGCGCTGAACACGGTTGTGCTGGTCACGTCCGGCCTGCTGGCGGCCCGCGCGGAACAGGCGGCAGGGGCGGGCGACCGGCGCGGGGCGCGCGTGGCGCTGACGGGGGCGGCGCTTGGCGGGCTGGCGTTCCTGGGCGTCAAGGCGGTGGAATATGCCCGCGACCTGGCGGCGGGGGCGGGCATGGACGGCCACCCGTTTTTCACCTTCTATTTCCTGCTGACGGGCTTTCACGCGGCCCACGTGATCGCGGGCGTGGCGGTGCTGGTCCTTGTCGGGATCCGCGCCCGCCCCGACGGGGTGCAGGCGGGCGCGATGTTCTGGCACATGGTTGATCTGGTCTGGGTGATGATCCTGCCGCCGATCTATCTGATGGGATAAGGGGATGGCTCCGCCGACACGCACTTGGGCGCTGCTGATCGCCCTGACCGCCGCGACTGTCCTGCTTGCCCCGCTGCCGGGGCCGGCGGCCATGGCGGGACTTCTGGTGCTGGCCTGGCTGAAGGCGCGCGCGATCGGGGGCGGCTTCCTGCACCTGCGCGCGGCACCGGGCTGGCTGGCCGCGCTGCTGGTGCCGCTTGGGCTGTAGATGGCGGCGATCTGGGGGCTGTCTGTGCTGGCCTTTTGAGAAGGGGGCCTTCAGATGACGCGGCCGATCGCGCCGAAGGCCTCGGCCTGGGCCAGATCCTCCAGCCGCGACACCGAGGCGATGGCGGCGCTGGACTGGTTCACCCGCACGCCCAGTCCGCGCAGGCGGGCAAAGGCGCGGGACAGGGTTTCGGGCTTCATCCCCAGCCTGCCCGCGATCAGCGCCTTGTCATAGGGCAGCACCACGGTCGCGCTGTCCGCGCCCGGCGGGCACAGCTCCAGCAGGAATTCGGCCACGCGCTGCGCGCCCGACCGGGCCTTCAGCTGCTCGATCTGCTCGACCAGGCCTTGCAGGTGCATGAACGTGGCCGACAGGATCGAGATCGCGGCCTCGGGGTGGGTCTTCAGCAGGTCCAGAAAGACATGCGCGGGCACGGCGACCAGTTCGCATCCCGTCACCGCCTCGGCCGAGACGGGATAGGCCGCGCGGCGCAGCGCGATGGGTTCGCCGAAGCTCTGGCCGCGGGTCATCACGCCCACCACGGCCTCGGTCCCGCTGGGGGCGATGCGGTAAAGCTTCATCCAGCCGTCCGCGACGACATGGATCGCCGTGGCGTTGTCGCCATGCTGGAACAGGATCTGCCCCCGATCCAGGCGCACCACATGGGCCGCATCCAGCAGCAGGCCCGACAGTTCGGCGGGCAAAGAGGCGAAAAGCCGCGACTGGCAGGCGATCCGGCGATGCGCGGCAGAAAGTTTCCTGCTCATCCGTTCGGGCCCTTCAAGACGGGTGATGGGCGGCGGGGCGGGAACGGCCTCGCCCCGCCGCGGGCAACGTCACTGGACCTGGGCGATTTCGGCGTCCATGCGCTCTCGCGCCTTTTTCGACATCTTGGCGGTCTTGGCCGCGTCGAGGTTCGCGGGCGCGCCGCCCACCTGGATCAGGCCGACCATGCCCATGGCGAAATGCGGCGTGCACTTGACGCCGTAAAGGCCCGGCTCCGTCACGGTCAGGGTGTATTCCTCGTTGATCTTGCTTTTGAAGGGCTCGACGCCTTGGGGCAGGATGTCGGCGATGGCTTCGACGTTGTGGCTCTTGTCGGTGGGAACGAAGCGGATCACGTCGCCCGGCGCGGCCTTCACGTAGGCGGGTTCGAACACCATCATCCCGGCCTCGCCCTTGTTCAGCATGTGGACCTCGTGCTCGGCGGCAAGGCCCGCGCCAGCCAGGGCAAGAAGAAAGGCCGGGGCGGCAAGAAAGGAAATGCGTTTCATCTGTAGGTCTCCTGGTTCCGCGGGCCGATCCCTGGCCCGTTGAGCAGGGGTTTAGGCCGGATCAAGGGGCGCCACTTTGATCGAACGCAAACAAGGAAGCGGGTTTCAGCTTTCGGGATCGGCGATCCGGGCCAGGCCCTCGGCATCGGTGACGGTCAGCTTCTGGCGCCCGCCCTCGACCAGGCCCATGCCCTCCCAGGCCGAGAGCAGCCGCGACACGGTGTGCAGCGTCGTGCCCGTCATCTCGGCAATGTCCTGGCGGGTGATGGGAAAGTCGATGCGGGTGCCGCCGTTTTCCACCCGTCCGGCTTTTTCGGCCAGCCGCAGAACCGCATGGGCCACGCGGCGCTCGACCTCCTGGGTGGACATCTCGCGCAGGCGGGTATGGGCCTCGTCCAGGCGCTGGCCGATGGTCTGCATGGCATTGATCGCAAGGCGGGGATTGTTTTCCACCACAGCGTCCCAGTCGGCCATGGGCCAACTGACCACGATGGACTCGACCGCCGCCTTGGCGGTGCCGGGATAGTCGGGACGGGCCAGCGCCCGGGCAAACCCGAACAGGTCGCCCGGATGGACCACGCGGACCATGACCTGCTGGCCGTCGGGCGTGACCTGGCTGACCTTCAGCCGTCCGTGCAGCAGCAGATAAAAGGCCACCGCCTCGGCCCCTTGTTCGAAAACGATGTCCCCTTGCAGCACGCGGCGCGCGGTGGCGCGCGTCATCAGCCGCGCCAGGGCGGCAGGCTCCATCTGCCGGAACAAGGGCAGGTTGCGCACCAGGGAAATGTCGATCGCCACGTTCTGCGCCTTCACCATGGGTTTTCCCCTAGGTGACGCAGAATCATGCCAAAGCAAAGCATTCCGTGGTCCCTTTGCGTCATGCCGCGCCGCTGGCAGCCTCTTTCACCAGGCGCAGGCCCAGGTTCGCGGGCGGCACGCCCACCGAGCAGCCCCCGGATTTCGGGTCGCGCACGAAGTCGGCCACGGCGGCGCGGTGCAGCCCCTCGGCGACATAGATGCCGCAGCTTTCGGCCTGGCCGGTGATCCGGCCAGACGCATCAAGCTCTCCCCGGCGCAGGCAGGTGGCGGTCCATTCCCAGACGGCGCCGCCGATGTCGCGCACGCCCAGGGAGTTGACGTTCAGCATTCCAACGGGGCGGATTTCCCGGTCAAGGTCGCGGCCGCGGGCCGATCCGGCGGCGTATTCGGCCAGCCAGCGGGTGGCGGGGTTCGCCGGGTCGCCGTCCACGCCAAGCGCGTCGTCGCGGAACATCTCGGCCGCGGCATGGGCCCATTCGACATCGGTGGGCAGGCGCCAGGCGTCGCCCGTCCGGCGGGACAGCCAGCCGGCATAGGCCTGCGCGTCGATCCAGCTGACGCCGGTCACCGGCAGGTCGGGATCGTCCACCGGACCGCCGGGCAGGGCGCAGGCCCTGGCGGCCACGCAGTCCAGCCATTGCGCGGTGCTGACGGGGGTCGCCATGATCTCGACCGGGGCGGGGATCGAGACGGTCTGGACCGGCGCATCGACCGACCGGCCGTCGCGCCTCCAGTCGCCGTCCAGGCGGTGAAGGAAGGCCCGGGGTTCCAGCCGCACCATCGGCGGCAGGTCGGGCAGGGGCCGCGCGCCGGGCCACAAGGCCAGGCCAAGCGCCCCGGCGGCGGCGGCCAGCAAAAGAACGGTTCCGTGCATGGTCGGCTCCGGTCGGACAACGGCAAAAGGGAAGGCGTCCCCGTGCGGCACGGGGGCGGCCCCGGGGGTCAGACGGCGGCGGCGGGGGCCACGACCTGCATCATCAGGTCGTCGTTCCATTCGCCTTCCACCACCACATGGGCGGCGGCGCCAAGTTCGAAGGCCTCGATGAGGTTGTGGTTGACATAGGCGTAAACGCCCGGCTGTTCGAAGGTGTAAACCATCAGCCCCGCCGTGCCACCCGGGATGAACCAGGTTTCCAGGCCTTCCTCGGGCGGGTTGCGGAACTTGCCCGTCGCCCAGACATGGTTTCCGTGGCCGCCGATCAGGTGGGGCCGGGTGTCCCGGTTGGCCTGGCTGTGGGCAAAGGCCACCGTTTCGCCGACCTTGGCCTTCATCGCGTTGTCGCCGGTCAGCGCCCCCACGGCGCCGTTGAAGACCACATGCGTCGGCGTCAGCGTCTTCATGACGGTGACGACATCCTCGTAGCTTTCGCCGGGGCTGGCATAGGTCTTCCAGCGGCCCTCCTCGTCGCGGGGGACATAGAAGTCCTGCTCGCCGATGTAGAACACCTTGTCATAGGTCACGGGCTTGCCGGCCCTGTCCTTCAGCCCGTCGCGCGGCAGCACCATGATCGCGCCGTTCATCCCCGACACGACATGCCAGGCCACCATGCCCGGAGGGGCGCAGTGATACACGAACACGCCGGGCTTGGTGGCCTTGAAGCGCAGCACGCATTTCTCGCCCGGGTTCACCTGGGTCAGCGCGCCTCCGCCAAGCGCCCCGGTCGCGCTGTGGAAGTCGATGTTGTGCATCAGCTCGTTGGCGGCGTCGTTGATCAGCGTGAGTTCCACATAGTCGCCCTCGTGGACCACCATCAGCGGGCCGGGAACGGTGCCGTTGAAGGTGGACGCCCAGTATTCCGCGCCGCTGTCGTCCAGGGCGATCTTTTTTTCGATGATGGTCATCTCGAACTCGACCACCTTCGGGCCGCCGCTGGCCACGGGCTCGTGGTCGTGGACAAAGGGCGGATCGACCAGCTTCACCTTGACGCGCGGCAGGCTGGCCACGTCGGGTGCGGCGGCGGGGGTCAGAACGGCCTCGGCCCCGGCGGCGGCCCCGGCGGCGGCGGACCGCACCTGGGTCAGGGCCCCGGCAATGGCCGCACCGGCAAGGATGGTGCGGCGGCTGACGGAAAGAGAGGTCATGGCGGGCTCCGTTCTGTGATGGTTGTGACGCGCCGGATCGTTCCGGTTGAAGGCAGTATGCGCCGTTCCGCCAGCCGCTTCGTTGTGCCGGAACAATCACCGGGGACCGAATTGCGTTCTTGCTTGCGGCAGCGCAAAGAGTTTGCGTTTTTCCGGCCTATCGCTTGGGGGCAGTCCTCAAGGAGAACACCCATGTCCCCCGAAAAACGCCCCCGAGTCCCGCGCGGATCGACGCAGGACGGCGCGGCGCTGTGGTCCCATGGCTTTCGGCCGTTCTTTCTGGGCGGCGCGGTCTGGGCGGTGGCCGCCATGGCGCTGTGGATCGCGGCGCTGGCCCGCGGCCTGCCCCTGGGCGGCGACCTTGGCGCCCCCCTGTGGCACGCGCGCGAGATGGTTTTCGGCTTCGCCCCGGCGGTGCTGGCGGGCTTTCTGCTGACCGCCATTCCGAACTGGACCGGCAGCCTGCCGGTGTCCGGGCGGCCGCTGATCGGGCTTGCGGCGGTCTGGGCCGCCGGGCGGGTCGCCATGGCGGGGGCCGGGATCATCGGCCTGCCGCTTGCCGCCCTGATCGACGCGGCCTTTCTGCCCGCGCTGCTGGCCATCGCGGGCCGCGAGATCGCCGCGGGCCGCAAGTGGAACGACCTGAAGGTTCTGGCCGGATGCGCCGCCGTCATGGCGGGCAATGTCGGGTTTCACGCCGCCGTTCTGACAGGGGGCGATCCGCAGGTCTGGCTGCGCGCCGCCGTGTCTGGCTATGTGGTTCTGGTGCTGATCATCGGCGGGCGCATCATTCCCAGCTTCACCCGGAACTGGCTGCACCAGCGCGGCGCGGCGCGGATGCCGGTTTCCTTCAACCGCTTCGACATGGGGGTGATCGCCTGTTCGGCCCTGGCGCTTGCCGCCTGGACCCTCGCGCCCGAGGCGCGGGCGACGGTGCCGGCCGCGCTGATCGCCGGGGGCCTGAACGCCCTGCGCCTGGCGCGCTGGCGGGGCCTTGCGGTCCGGGCCGAGGCGCTGCTGCTGGTTCTGCACGCGGCTTACGGCTTCGTGCCGCTGGGCTTTGCCGCGATCGCGGCGGCGGGGGCGGGCCTGCTGATGCCGGTTTCGGCGCTGCATGTGCTGACGGTGGGGGTGGTCGCCACCACCATGCTGGCGGTGATGACGCGGGCCACGCGCGGCCACACCGGGCGTCCTTTGACGGCATCGCGGCCGACGGTGGCGGCCTATCTGTGCCTGTTCGGCGCGGCCCTGGCGCGGCCCCTGGCGGATCTCGGGGACGTTCCGGGGCTGATGGAGGCGTCGGGCGCGCTGTGGATCGCGGGGTTCGGCCTGTTTGTCGCCGAACATGGCGGCATGCTGCTGCGGGCGCGGCGCCAGCCCCGCGCAGCGGCTCCGTGATCAAAAGGTCCGCGCCGCGATCCGGTCGGGCGTCCAGGGCGGATCCCAGGTCAGCGCCACGCTGGCCCGGGCCACGCCCGGCACGGCCCCCACGGCGGCCTCGGCCCCCTGGCGCAGCAGTTCGGACAAGGGGCAGCCGCGCGTGGTCGTGGTCATGGTGACGCTGACCCGGCTGCCCCGCACCGCCACGTCATAGACCAGTCCCATCGACACCAGGTCGCGCCCGGTTTCCGGGTCCACCACCCCGCGCAGGGCGGCAAGGACCGCCGCCCGCAGATCGTCAGCCATGACGCACCCCCCGGTCCGGCCCGCCCGATCGGACCAGCAGCCGATAGGACGCCCCGTCGGGCGCGAAATTGCCCGCCCATTCGTGGCCGCGCGTCGCGAGTTCGGGAAACAGGAACATCGGCTCGCGGTCCAGCAGGGCGAACAGAACCTCGTCCGCGGGCAGGGTGGCAAGGGCTTCCAGGATGCGCACCATGGGTTCGGGCGGCATCAGCCCGGCCAGGTCCAGCACCAGCGACGGGTCGGGCCACAGCGCCGCGCCGGGGGCCGATCCGGGCGCAAGCCCCGCATCCGGGGCAGCCCCTTCCAGCGGCGCAAAGAGAACCTCCCACGCGCCGTCGGGGCGGCGGCGGTCGCTGACGGCGAAGCCCCGGTTGGCCATGACGCTGAACAACGGCGCGGGCCGAAAGGGCGCGATCAGCCGCAGCGCCTGGCCGGGCCGCAAGCGGTCGGCGGCGGCCATGATGGCGGCAAAGGGTTCCTCTCCGCGCCGAAGCTGCGGGCGGACATCAAGCTCGAAAGGCTCGGGTGCGGTCATGGTCGGATCCTTTGGGGGATGGGGGAAGCACAAGGGGCGGCAGCCGGTCGGGCCGCCGGGCAGGGTCGAGATGGCGCAGGCGGCGGATGGCCCAGGCCTCGCGCGTCAGGCCCCCGGCGGCCAGCAGCATGGCAAGCGCGGCCAGCCGGAAGCCCGAGGCCTGGCCTGCGGCCAGGGCCAGCGTTCCGCCCGCCGCCCCCGCCGCCCACAGCCCCAGCCAGCGCGCGGTTGCGCGGGCATCGGTCAGGTCGGACACCAGCGGCATCGGACGGCGGCCGATCTGGGGCGCGAAGACCTGGATCCAGGTCAGGAACGAGACGATCTTGACCATCTGCGCCAGCGTCAGCGTGGACAGCCAGCCCGCCAAGGCCGCGAAGACGGCGGCCTCGGCCCAGGAACCGCCCCGCAGAACGGCGATCGGCAGCAGGGCGGCCGAAAGCGCCAGAAAGCCCAGGGCCGCGCGGCTCCAGCGCATGTTCACCTCGGCCCGGAGGCGGCGGCGGCTTTGCCACAGGCGGCGGATCTCGGCCAGGTACAGGGCGGCGGTCAAGGCGGCGATCAGGGCGGCGGCAAGCGCCACGGCAAGGCCCGGCGGCCAGAATCCCCGCCCGGCAAGCGCCAGGGCGCCCCCGGCAAGCGCCAGCGCCAGGGCAAGGGCCGCGCCGCCGAAAACCGCGCGGCGCAGCGGGCCGTCGCCCTCGGGCGCCAGCAGGAACATGGCGAACAGCTTGTAGCTGACGCCGAAGGCCGCCAGCGTCAGCCAGCCGCCCGCGCCCAGCAGAACATGGGCGGGCAGGGCGGCCGAAAGCGCCACGGGCAGGCCGTATCCCGCCAGCGCACCCGCCATCGCCGCCCCGGTGGCCCACAGCCCGCCAAGCGCCGCCAGGGCAAGGGCCAGCATCCGCCCCTCGGATCCGCGCAGGGCTTTCGCGGCGGCCAGCGTCGGCGCCAGCATCGCCCCCGCCAGCCCGAAGGCCGCCGCCAGAACCACCGGCGCCAGCGCCAGCAGCCCTTGCCCCGGCGCCCCGCCGTCCAGCCCCAGAAATCCCGCCGCCAGCATCAAGGTCCCGCCCGCCGTCAACAGCAGGGCGGGCAGCGACAACCCCGGCAGCGCCAAGGGCCGCGCGCACAACACCGGCGCGAACTGGATCAGCGATCCCAGCATCATCTGGCACAGCCAGCCAAGCGCGAACAGGTGCACCACCGCCAGCGCGGCCCCGCCCGACCAGTCGCCAGGCCCCGCCGCCCCGGCCACCGCCCCGCACAGCGACACGGCCAGAAACGCCAGGGCCGAGGCGAACCAGGCCATGGTCCAACGGGAAAGCTGCTTGCCGATCATCGAAAAAGGCCCCGCGATACAGACCGGCATCATGCCGCAGGATCATGCCTTCCGTCTTTGCGGTCGATCAAACAGGCGGGCTGCCGAAACGGGCGGCGACGGCGCCCCGCGTAGTCCGCATCGCCGACCGGGGGTCCAAGATGCGCACGCCGCGCGAACCCTTCACGGATGATCCGCGCCGTGACACCGACATCCGGTTCTCGCTCTGCGCGGTGGACCAGGGGCGGCACTTGAACGGGATCTATGGCTCGAACGCGTCTGGCCCGCTGTTCGTGGCCGGCCAGACGGTGGCGCTGGCGTCTTTGATGGCCCTGCGGTTCGGCCTCCGGCTTCTGCCCGAGATGCTGCCGACCCAGTTGTCCCGCCATCGCCAGGTGCCGCCGCCTTTCGCCGCCTGCTGCTGTCCATGGGGCGGCGGACCATTCCAAGGGGGGGGGGGCGGCAGAGATGGAGTTCGCCGCCGGGGATTTCCCGAACCCCGGGCCGCTTCAGGGCTTGATGCGCGCCCTGGCCGCGGGGGGATACCTGCTCAAGGGCCGCACGCCTGAGGGCCGGATCGCCGCCCCACGGCGGTTTTCGACCAGGGCCGGATGGCGCGATGTGCTGTGTCCTGCACGATCATCCGGGACTGGCGGCCGCGCCCGCAGATCCCGGCTGAAGCCGCAGGCGGTGCCGGTTCACCAGCAGGCTTTCGGCGTCCGCGATCTCTTGCGCGGTGCGGGCCTCGCTCCAGCCGAGCGCCCCGGCGCAGACCGTTGCGGCGACATGAAGGTCGCGCCGCGACAGACGCCCGGTGATCGCCAGCGCCGTGCGCCGCATCACCAGGTCGGTCAGGTGGCAGACGCTTTCGTTGCGGACAAGCCAGTCGAGTTCGGCCAGCGCGTAATCCGCGTCCCGCAGCATCGCCGGGCTGGCGCCTTCGGCGGCCAGGATGCCGGCGGCGGTGGTGCCATGGCGCGCCAGCAGCGCCGCCGCCCGCTCTGGCGCGGCCCCGCTGTCGCGGGCGGCCTGCCGCGCCCAGGCCTGCGGGTCGGCGGGATGATCGCGCCCGCCGCCGATCGGGGCCAGCTTCGTGTCGCATCGGCGGGTCCGGCCCAGACGGGCCAGGATCACGTCGGCCACCTCCTCGGCAAAGCCCCGGAAAGTCGTCCACTTGCCCCCCACCAGCGAGATCACCGGCCAAAGCCGCGCGCCCGCCGGTTCCGCCACGGGCGCGGAATGGTCGCGGCTGATCAGGCCGGGATTGGACGCGTCCGAGGCGGGCAAGGGCCGGATCCCGGAATAGGCATAGACGATCTGGCCGCGGTCGAACGACAGGCCCGGCAAAAGGCTGCGCAGGGCGTCCAGGAAATAGTCGATCTCGCCGTCGTCGCAGGCCACGTTGTCGGGATCGTCGTCGCGCGTGTCGGTGGAGCCGACCAGCGCGCGGCCCCCATGGTCGTAGACCAGGCAGATGCGGCCGTCGTCGGCCTCGAAATAGATCATCCGCCCCTTCAGCGCGGCGATCAGGCCCGGATGGTCCAGCAGGACATGAGAGCCCTTGGTGCCGCCGATCAGCCGCGACGGCGCGCCGAGCGCCGCGTTCACCCGGTCAATCCAGGGACCGGCGGCGTTCACGACGATGCGGGGACGCAGCACCCGCACCCCGTCGCGCGTCGCCAGGCGCAGCGTGTCGCCGTCGGTCTCCTCCAGCGCGGCATAGTTCCAGGCGCGCGAGGCCGGGTTGGCGCGCATTCCTTCGGCCAGCAGTTCCCAGACCAGCCGTTCGGGCAGGGTGACGGCGGCGTCGTAATAATGCCCTGCCGCGACGATGCGGGGGGTGATGGGCGGGATTTCCCGCAAGGTCCGCCTTTTCGACCAAAGCTGGTGGCGCGGCATGACCCGGTGGCGGCGGCCATAGAAGTCGTACATCGCAAGGCCCGTCTTTATCAGCACCGCGCCCCGGCTGCGCGGCGCGGTTGTGGACCCCAAAAGCGTGCGCAGCGCCGCCGTCACGCCCTTGAACCAGGAAAAGATCGGGACCACCGTGGGCAGCGGGCGCACCAGATGCGGCGCGTTCCGCAAAAGCAGGTTCCGTTCCAGCGTCGATTGCGCGACCAGCCGCAGTTCGCCCGTTTCCAGATACTTGATGCCGCCATGGATCAGCCGCGAGGGCGCGGCGGATGTGCCGCCGCCGAAATCGCCCTTGTCGGCGATCACGCAGGTCAGGCCCTGCTCGCACAGGTCGCGGAACAGGCCCGCGCCGTTGATGCCCGCGCCCAGGATCAGCACGTCGATGTCTTGGATGTCGGTCATGTCAGGTTCCCAGGGCCTCGATGCGCGGCCAAAGAGGGGACAGCGCATCGACAAGATCGGCAAAAACGGCATAGCGGCGCCCCAGGTCGGCGGACCGCCCCGGATCGGGCCGGTAGGTCCGTGTCAGCGCGGCCATGTCGCGCGGGTCGTGGCGGGGGCTGGCGAACAGCCCGACCCCCGATCCCGCGCACAGGGCGGCGCCCCAGGCGGCGGCTTCCTCGGTGTCCGAGGTCGCGACCGGCATGGCCAGGGCGTCTGCGAAAAGCTGGGCAAAGACCGGGCTGCGGGAAATCCCGCCCGTCAGCCGCGCGGCCCCCGGCGCGAAGCCGTCGCGCAGGGCATCGACGTGGTGGCGGTGGTTGAAGGCGATCCCCTCGACCACGGCGCGCAGCATGGCGCCCCGGTCGTGCCAGCCGTGCAGCCCCAGAAACCCGGCGCTGGCATGGGGACCGTGCGGAGAGCCGAACAGGAACGGGTGAAAGATCACGGTGGACGGACGGGCCATCGCGGCCTCGATTTCCGGGATGACGGCGGCGTGGAAGGGGCGGCCCTGGGCCTCGGCGACAGTGCGGTCGCCGCCGCACAGCGTGTCCAGAAACCAGTCGTAGTTCGCCGCCGAGGCAGGCGAGATCGACATGGCGTTCCATTCGCCCCGGCGCAGCCCGTTGCGGCAGAACCAGCGGGCATCGGCGCGCGGCCGCCGCGTCACCGTTTCGTTGATGGAATAGGTGCCGGCGACAATGGCCACCGTGCCTTCGGCATAACCGCCCGCGCCCAGTGCCGATGCGGTCACGTCGTGCAGCCCGGCCACGACCGGCGTGCCGGGAACAAGGCCGGTCGCGGCGGCGGCCGTGGCGGTGACACGGCCGATCACCTGGTCGGGCAGGGCGATAACGGGCAGCGCGTCCGACAGGCCCCCAAGGCCGAAGACCGCCAAGGCGCCGGGGTCGAAGGCCTGCGTTCGGACATCTGTGAAGGCGGTGCTGGCCTCGGTCAGGTCGGTGCCGATATGCCCCGTCAGGCAGAAGGCCAGCCAGTCCTTGCAGGCCAGCACATGACCGATGCGGTCGAAGCGGTCCGGCTGGCGGTCGCGGATCCAGGCCAGGATCGCCGAGGGGGCCGAGGCATGGGGCATCTGCCCGGTGCGCGCCAGGGCGGCGTCGGCGGTTCCGTCCCGCCGCCAGGTTTCGGCCAGATCGCCCGCCCGGCTGTCCAGCGACAGGATGCCGGGGCCAAGGGGCCGCGCGGCCCCGTCCAGCAGATACAGCCCGTCGCCGTGCGCGGTGGCGGCGACCGCCGCGATCTGGGACGGGGGGCGTCCGGAGGCGGCGACGGCCTCGGCCACGGCGGCGGCGGTCTGGGTCCACAAGGCGTCCATGTCGCGTTCGACATGGCGGGGCTGCGGCATGGACTGCGCCACCCGCCGGCGCGCGGTCGCCAACACCCGCCCCGTTTCGTCGAAGATCACCGCCTTGGTGACGGTCAGGCCATTGTCGATGCCCAGCAGCAGCGGCATGTCGTGTTCTCTGCCATGAAGTGCCCGGCAGCCCTACGACGCCACGGTCCCCCAGGCAAGGGCCGCTTGGACGCGCGGTCCGCTCAGGCCAGGGGAACGATCCTGCCGCCGGGGCATCCCGCGCCCCAGTCATAGCCCTTGCTGCCGACCGCGCAGCCCTGCCTGACCGTGACCACAAGCTGCACATCGCGCCGCGCATTCTCCGGCCCGCGGGAAGGCCCCACCAGGAACCGGCGGGAGATGACATCGTACCGCGTCGAGACGTCGCCGGACATCACCTGGATGCAGTCCCCGGCAAGCGGGGCGAGATCAAGGTCGATCTCCTCCAGCAGGGCGGCGTTCCGGTCCTGGATCAATACACGCATGTTGGCACCGTGCCGTTCACGGATCTGCCCGCAAGGGCAAGGGATACAACGGCGCGGCGCGGCAAGGGTTCCCGGCCCGCCCCCGAAACTTCCGGCGGGAAGGGCCATGGTCGGTCGGGCGTGATCGGACAGGAACCTTCGCCCTGCAAAGCCGGTTGTCCTGGCACGAGGCTGCCGGGGAAGGAACCATGCTGGGCAACAACTTGACGGGTCACGCAGGACAGGACGCAGGCCCCGGCCTTGATCCTGAGGCGGGGTCGGACGCGCGGCTGCGGGCGCTTGCCGCGCAGCGGATCGCCATCGAGGGGGTCTCGATCGAGATCGACGGCGGCCGCTTTCCCGCCAAGGCCGTCGCGGGCCAGCCTGCCGCCATTCAGGCCGACATCTTCTCGGACGGGCACGATTCCATCGCCGCCGCGATCGCCTGGCGCCGCGCGGGCGGCGAGGACGGCCAGGAAGCCCCCATGACCTTGCTTGAAAACGACCGCTGGGCAACCACGGTCGTTTTCCCCGAGAACGGGTTCTACGACTGCACGATCCTTGCCTGGCGCGATCTGTTCACCACCTGGCACAAAGAGGTGACCAAGAAGCTGGCCGCCGGGCAGCGCGTCGCGCTGGAGTTGGAGGAAGGCCGCAGGCTGTTGCAGGACGGGCTGGACAAGGGACGCGCCCCTGACGAGGCGCGCGCCACCCTTGTGGGCGTGCTGGCGGCGGATGCGGCCTATGCCGAAGCCGCAGGCGACGGCGCCGATGCGGCGCGCTTTGCCCGCATGGGCGATCCCGCGGTTCTGGCCTTGATGCAGCAGTTCGGGCCGCGGACCAACCTGACCGAATACAAGACCCTGACGGTTTTCGCGGACCGCAAGGCCGCCGCCTTCAGCGCGTGGTATGAACTGATGCCCCGGTCGCAATCGGGCGACGTGAACCGCCACGGCACCTTCGACGACGTGATCGCGCGGCTGCCCTATGTGCGGGATCTGGGCTTCGACGTGCTGTATTTTCCGCCGATCCATCCCATCGGCAAGACCAACCGCAAGGGCCGCAACAACAGCCTGACCGCCCAGGAAGGCGAACCCGGCAGCCCTTATGCCATCGGCAGCGAGGCAGGCGGGCATGACGCGATCCACCCCGAACTGGGCAGCTTCGACGATTTCCGCCGCCTGGTTTCCGCGGCCAAGGACCACGGGCTTGAGATCGCGCTGGATTTCGCCATCCAGTGTTCGCCCGACCACCCGTGGATCCGGGAACATCCCGAATGGTTCGACTGGCGGCCCGACGGCACCATCAAGTTCGCCGAGAACCCGCCCAAGAAATACGAGGACATCGTCAACGTCCATTTCTATCGCGACGCCCTGCCGTCGCTGTGGTACGCGCTGCGCGACGTGGTGCTGTTCTGGGTGGACCAGGGGGTGCGCATCTTCCGCGTGGACAATCCCCACACCAAGCCCTTTCCCTTCTGGGAATGGATGATCGACGAGGTGCGCCGCAAGGACCCCGGCGTGATCTTCCTGGCCGAGGCCTTCACCCGGCCCAAGGTGATGAAGCGGCTGGCAAAGGTCGGGTTTTCGCAATCCTATTCCTATTTCACCTGGCGCAACGAAAAGCAGGAAATCACCGACTACCTGACCGAGCTGACGCAGGAGGAATGCCGCGAATACATGCGGCTGAACTTCTTCGTGAACACCCCCGACATCAACCCCCGCTTTCTGCAAACCAGCGGCCGCCCCGGCTTCCGCACGCGGCTAGTGCTGGCCGCGACCCTGGGCGGCAACTACGGCGTCTACAACGGCTTCGAGATCTGCGAGGCAACCCCCGTGCCGGGCAAGGAGGAATACCTCAATTCCGAGAAATACGAGATCCGTGCCTGGGACATGAACCAGCCCGGCAATATCCAGGACGACATCCGCCTGATGAACCGGCTTCGCCAAAGCCATCCGGCGTTGCAGGACTTCACCAACGTGAAATTCTACAACGCCTGGAACGACAAGGTGCTGTGCTATGGCAAGCGGACCGGCGACGATTTCGTGCTGATCCACGTCAATCTCGATCCCCACAACGCCCAGACCTTCGAATTCGAGGTGCCCTTGTGGGAATGGGGCCTGCCCGACGAGGCCTCGGTCGAGGTGCGCGACCTGATCCACGGCAACAGCTTCACCTGGCACGGCAAGAACCACTGGCTGGAGCTGGATCCCCATAGCCGCCCTTATGCCGTCTGGCAGCTTTTCGCCCCCGGAGTGCCCCGCTGATGCGTGTCCTGCCGGAGTTCATGACCCTTGACGCGCCCGACGGGCGCGCGGCCACCGCCATCGGCGGGCAGGGGGGGCGGCTGTTCCAGACCGACGTGCTGCCGCAATGGCTTCCGTCGCAACGCTGGTTCGCGGGCAAGGACAAGGGGATCGGCGCGGTGCGCATGACCCCCTTGGGCAGCCTGGGACAGGGGGAACACGAACTGGTCTCGCTGGACGTGACGGTGGGGGATCAGCAGCAAAGCTATCTTCTGCCGCTCTCGGCCCGGTGGGGGGACGAGAACCTGCGTCCCGGCGCGCCGAAGCTGTCCCACACGCTGGCCAGGATCCGCGACGCCGCGCGCGTGGGCGCCCTGATCGACGGCGCCTTCGACGAGCGCCTGCCGCGACTGCTGCTGGACGCGTTGAAGGAAAACCGGTCCGACGGGGCCATGCGGTTCGAGGGGACCGAAGCCCTGCGCCGGATCGGGGATCCGGGCGATCCCCGCCAGCTTGGCGCGGAACAGTCGAACCTGTCCATCGCCTTTGGCGACAAGATCATCCTGAAGCTGTATCGCCGCATCCGCGAAGGCGAGCAGCCCGACGTGGAGGTCGCGAAGTTCCTGACCGAGGTCGCGGGCTACAAGAACACCCCCCGCTATCTGGGCCAGGCCGCGCATGGACCCGTGATCCTGGCCGCCGCCTTTGCCTTTGTCCCGAACCAGGGCGATGCCTGGAGCGGCATCGTCAAGGCCCTGGAGCCGGAGATGCGCGAGCGCGAGACCCGCTTTCCTGCCGGCGCGGCGCAGCCGGACGCGGCGCGCTTTGACTTCCCGCTCGGCATCGGCGCCCTGCTGGGGCGGCGCACGGCGGAACTGCACAAGGCCCTGGCGACGGAAACCGACGACCCGGCCTTTGCGACCGCTGATCTGACCCCGGACCAGCTTGGCCGATGGGCGGCCGACGCGGTATCCGAGGCGCGGGCGCTGATCGCCCGGCTGGAACAGGCGCACCTGCCCGAAGCGGTCGCCCCGCTGGCGCGATCCCTGCTGGACCAGCGCGAGGCGCTGCTGGCGCGGCTGCGGGCGGTGGCGGAGCTTGCGCCCGCCTGCAAGCTGTCGCGCATCCACGGCGATTTCCACCTGGGGCAGGTGCTGCTGGTGTCCGACGACGTGGCGATCATCGACTTCGAGGGCGAGCCCGCCCGCAGCCTGGCCGAACGGCGCGAGAAATCCTCGCCCCTTCGCGACGTGGCGGGGATGCTGCGGTCCTTCGACTATGCCGCGATGAGCGTCGCCTCGCGCCAGGGCGGCAGTTCTGCCAGCGGGGCCGAACGCGGCATGGAACGGGTCGAGGCGTGGCGGCGAACGGTTGCGCGCGACTTCCTCGAGGCCTATGACGCCCATTCGCAAGGCGCGCCGAACCTGCCCGCCGACGCCGGATCGCGGCAGGTGCTGCTGGACTTCTTCCTTTTGCACAAGGCGATCTACGAGGCGGGCTATGAACTGAGCAACCGGCCCGCCTGGATCGGCATACCCTTGCGCGGAATCCTGGATCTTCTGGAACGGAGCGGCGAATGACCAGCGCAACGGCAAGCGACATCGAGGCAGTCCTGCGCGGCAGCCACGCCAACCCTTTCGCCGTCCTGGGCCCCCACGACGGCGAGGTGCGGGTCTTCGCCCCCCAGGCCTCGACCGTGGCGGTCCTGAGCGACGGCCACCGCACGCCGCTGGAGCGCGTCCACCCCGAAGGGTTCTTCGCCGGGCCCTTCGAAGGCACCCGGTACCAGCTCGAGATGACATCCGGCGAACGCCGCTGGACGGTCGAGGATCCCTATCGCTTCGGCCTGGTGCTGGGCGAAATGGACGAATACCTGATCGCCGAAGGTCGCCACCGGCAGCTTTACGAAAAGCTGGGCGCGCATCCGATCACCCACGAGGGGGTGGACGGCGTGGCCTTCGCCGTCTGGGCGCCCAACGCGCGGCGCGTCAGCGTGGTGGGCGACTTCAACGCCTGGGACGGCCGCCGCCATCCGATGCGCAGGCGCCTTGGCCCCGGTCTGTGGGAACTGTTCATCCCCGGCCTGTCGGTTGGAGAGCTTTACAAATACGAGATCATCAGCGCCCATGGCGAACGGATGCCGCTGAAGGCCGATCCGGTGGGCTTTGCGCACGAACGGTCGCCCGGAACCGCCTCGGTCATCAGCGGGCTGCCCGATCATCCCTGGCAGGACGGGGACTGGATGGAAACCCGCGCGGCGCGGCAGGACCGCAAGGCCCCGATCTCGATCTACGAGGTCCATCTGGGATCCTGGCGGCGCGGCGGCGAGGGCGAGGTGCTGGACTATGAATCCATCGCCGACCTGCTGGTCCCCTATGTCACCGAGATGGGCTTCACCCATGTGGAATTCCTGCCGGTGTCCGAACATCCCTTCACCGGATCCTGGGGATACCAGCCCATCGGCCTGTTCGCGCCCACCAGCCGCTACGGCTCGGCCGAGGCCTTCGCGCGGCTGGTGGACCGGCTGCACGCGGCGGGCATCGGCGTCATCATCGACTGGGTTCCCGCGCATTTCCCGTCGGACGCGCATGGCCTGGGCCGGTTCGACGGCACCGCGCTTTACGAACATGCCGACCCCCGGCAGGGCTTTCACCAGGACTGGAACACGCTCATCTACAATTTCGGCCGGCGCGAGGTGGCGAACTTCCTGCAAGCCAGCGCGCTTTACTGGCTGGACAGGTTCCATGTCGATGCGCTGCGCGTGGATGCGGTGGCCTCGATGCTGTATCTCGATTATTCGCGCAAGCCGGGGGAATGGATCCCCAACCAGTTCGGCGGAAACGAGAACCTGGAGGCCATCGCCTTTCTGCGCGACGTGAACGAACGCGTTTGCGCGGATTACCCCGGCGCCATCACCATCGCCGAGGAATCGACCGCCTTTCCCAAGGTCAGCCGCCCGGTCAAGGACGGGGGCCTGGGCTTCGGGTTCAAGTGGAACATGGGCTGGATGCACGACACCCTGGGCTATTTCCGCCGCGATCCCATCCATCGCCGCCACCACCAGAACGATCTGACCTTCGGCATGGTCTACGCCTTTTCGGAAGACTTCGTGCTGCCGCTGAGCCATGACGAGGTGGTCCACGGCAAGGGATCGCTGATCCGGCAGATGGCGGGCGACCGCTGGCAGAAATTCGCCAACCTGCGCGCCTATTTCGGCTTCATGTGGACACATCCGGGCAAGAAGCTGCTGTTCATGGGCGGAGAGTTCGCGCAGGACCGCGAATGGAACCACGACCAGTCGCTGGACTGGCATCTGCTGGACGATCCGCTGCACGCCGGGATGCAGGCGCTGATCCGGGATCTGAACCGCCTTTACCGCGACCGTCCCGCCCTGCACCGGCTGGACTGCGACCCCGAGGGCTTCGAATGGATCGACGCCAGCGACGCCGACCAAAGCGTGCTGGTTTATCTGCGCAAGTCGGATGACGGCGCCCCGCCGGCGGTGATCGTCTGCAACCTGACGCCACAGGTGCATCGCGATTACCGCATCGGCCTGCCGCAGCCGGGCGCCTGGCGCGAGGTCCTCAACACCGACGACGCGGGTTACGGCGGGTCGGGCGTCGGCAACTCCGGACCGTTGCAAGCCGACGACACCCCTTGGCACGGCCGGCAGGCTTCCCTTGCCCTGACGCTTCCGCCGCTGGCGACGGTCGTGCTGGTGCCCGAATGACCCAAGCCCCGGCTGCCGCGCCGCATCGCATCGTGGTGGTCGGGGCCGGATTCGCGGGCTTGCAGCTGGTGCATGATCTGCGGGGCGCGGATTGCGCGATCACCCTGATCGACCAGCGCAACCACCACCTGTTCCAGCCGCTTCTGTATCAGGTCGCCACCACGCTTCTGGCCACGTCCGAGATCGCCTGGCCGATCCGGCGGGTGTTGCGCGACAGGCCCGAGGTCGTGACCCTGCTGGCGCGCGTGACCGGCATCGACCGCGCCGCCCGGCAGGTGGCGCTGGAGAATGGCGGCCGGGTGCCCTTTGACACGCTGGTTCTGGCCACCGGCGCGCGCCACGCCTATTTCGGCCATGACGAATGGGAGGCCGACGCACCGGGGCTGAAGACGCTGGAGGACGCGACCACCATCCGCCGCCGCCTGTTGCTGGCCTTCGAGCGGGCGGAACTGACCGCCGATCCCGCCGAGCGCGACGCGAACTTGACCTTTGCCATCATCGGCGGCGGTCCCACGGGGGTCGAGCTTGCCGGGATCGTGGCCGATCTGGCCCATCGCGTCCTGCCGCGCGAATTTCGCCGCATCGACACCCGAACCGCCCGGATCATGCTGATCGAGGCGGGGCCGCGCGTGCTGCCGGTCTTTCCGCAAGGGCTGTCCGATTATGCGGCGGCCGCCTTGCGGCGGCGCGGGGTGCAGGTGCTGACGGGGCGGCCCGTCACCGCCATCTCGGACCGAGAGGTCACGATCGGCGACGAGGCGGTGCCCTGCCGCACGGTGATCTGGGCGGCGGGGGTGCAGGCCTCTCCGGCGGCGGAATGGCTGGGGGCCGAGTCCGACCGGGCGGGCCGCGTGATCGTGAATGCGCAACTGACCCTGCCGGACGATCCCCGAATCTTCGTGCTGGGCGACACCGCCCATGTCGAGATGGACGGCCAGCCGGTGCCCGGCCTTGCCCCGGCGGCCAAGCAGCAGGGCCGGTATGCCGCCGCCGCGATCAGGGCGCGGCTGGCGGGCAAGCCCGCGCCGGGCCCCTTCCGTTATGCCCATCAGGGGAACCTGGCCACCATCGGCCGGAACGCAGCGGTGATCGACTTTGGCCGCATCCGGCTGACGGGCTGGCTGGCCTGGTGGATCTGGGGCATCGCCCATATCTACTTCCTGATCGGGGTCCGATCGCGCCTGGTTGTGGCGGTCAGCTGGCTGTGGAGCTTTCTGTCCCGCCAGAACCCCGCCCGCCTGATCACCCAAAAGGAAACCGCCCGGCGCGGGTGATCCGTCCCGGGCGGGAAAAGCCCCGCGCCCGGCGCGCGGCGCCGGATGTGCCTTCAGGTCCGGCCAGGGATGTGGCCGGTCACTGGTTTTCTTGCGGGTTGCCCGGGGTCTTGCCGGTCTTGGCCGGGTTCATCACGTCGAACTCCTCGGGGGAATGGGGAACGCCTTCGTGGTCGCCCTGGCCATGCTGGCGGGGGGGATCGGTTGCGGGGTTGGGCTGCTTGGGTGTTTCGCGGGTCATGGGGGTTCCTCCTGCCGGAACAACCCGCGAGGGGGGCGCGCGTTCCCGTGCCCGGGCAGGGGGCCCTGCCGAAAAATTCCGCCGACGATTGCGCATACCGGGTTTTTCCCCGCGCCGTTCCCGGGCAGGATCACGCCAGTCGAGGGAAAGGATAGGTCCAGGATGCGCAACGGAGGACAGCTTTTGGTCGAAAGCCTGGTGGCGCTTGGCGCGACCAAGGCGTTCGGGGTGCCGGGCGAAAGCTATCTGGCGGTGCTGGACGCGCTGCATGACACGCAGGGCAAGCTGGACTTCGTGCTGTGCCGCAACGAAGGCGGCGCGGGCTTCATGGCGGCGGCCTGGGGCAAGCTCATGGGCCAGCCCGGCATCTGCATGGTGACGCGGGGACCGGGTGTCACCAACGCATCCATCGGGGTGCATACGGCCATGCAGGACAGCGCGCCGATGATCCTGTTCGTGGGCCAGGTCGGGACCGACATGAAGGGCCGCGAGGCGTTCCAGGAAATCGACTACCGCGCCGTTTTCGGCACCATGGCGAAATGGGCGGTCGAGATCGACCGGGTGGACCGCATCCCCGAAATCCTCGCCCGCGCCTGGACCACCGCCACCACCGGCCGCCCCGGCCCCGTGGTGATCGCCCTGCCCGAGGACATGCTAACCAGCCTGACCGACGCTGCGCCCCTGACCGGCCCGGCGCGCGTGGCCGAGCCGGCGCCCTCGCCCGACGCTGTGGCCGAGGCCGAGGCGATGCTGTCGGGCGCCGCCCGCCCGCTGATCCTGATCGGCGGATGCAACTGGTCGGACGCAGGGACACAGGCGCTGCAATCCTTTGCCGAGACCAGCGACATCCCCGTGATCGCGGCCTTCCGCTATCAGGACCGGTTCGACAACTTCTCGGCCGTTTATGCCGGAGAGGCGGGCGTGGGGATGCCCGCCCATGTCAAGGCGCTGATCCGGGACGCCGACGTGATCTTGGCCGTCAACGTCCGCTTTGGCGAGATGACGACCGACGGCTACACGCTTCTGTCGGTGCCGGTGCCCGCGCAAAAGCTGATCCACGTCCATGCCTCGGACCGAGAGATCGGCAAGATCTACCAGCCGGTGCTGGGCATCCAGGCCGGACCCAACGCCTTTGCCGCCGCCCTGTCGCCGGTCAGGGGCGGATGGGCCGCATGGCGTGCGGAGGCCCGCGCGGCGTGGGAAGCGGGCTTCGCCGCGCCCGTGCAGCCGTCGCCCGTGGACATGGCGGTCGCCACCGCGCATCTGCGCGAGGTCTTGCCCCCCGACGCGATCCTGACCAACGGCGCGGGCAACTTCACCGTCTGGCCGAACAAGTTCTTCAAGTTCGGCCCCCGGGCGCGGCTGCTGGCGCCGCAGTCGGGCGCGATGGGATACGGCCTGCCCGCCGCCATTGCCGCCAAGGTGGCCCATCCCGGCCGCACGGTGGTCTGTTTCGCGGGCGACGGCGATTTCCAGATGACCTGCCAGGAGCTTGCCACATCCGTCCAGGCGGGGGCGCAGCCGATCGTCCTGCTGCTGAACAACGGCATCTACGGCACCATCCGCGCCCACCAGGAACGCCATTATCCCGCGCGCGTGTCGGGCACGACCATGGTCAACCCCGACTTCGTGGCGCTGGCCCGCGCCTATGGCTATCACGCCGAACGGGTCGAGGCGACCGAGGATTTCCCGGCCGCCTTCGCCCGCGCGCTAGCATCGGGAAGCGGCGCGCTGCTGGATCTGGCCATCTCGCCCGAGGCGCTGACCCCGCGCCAGACCCTGACCCAGATGCGCGACGCCGCGCTTGCCGCAAAGGAAAAGGCATGACCCCGCACCGGCTTGGAACCGATCCCGGACGGTCGAATTCATAAGAACGAGCCGGGCAGATCCCCTGACCGAAGCGACGATCAGAGGTGTTCCATGTCCGACCCCGTTCCCCCTTGCGTCGAGGCGCTGGCCTTTCTGCGTGGCCTCGGCCCCGAGGACCGGATCCTGCACGTGACGCGCGACGAACGAAGCGGGCAAGCCCTGACGGCCTTTCTGCGCGGGGCGCTGCCGGACCGGCGGGTGCTGTTCTTTCCGCCCTGGGATTGCCTGCCCTTCGACGGCGCCTCGCCCACGCCCGACGCCATGGGCCGCCGCATGGCCGTGCTGCACAAGCTGCGGGATCCGCAGCCGGGCGACATCCTGGTGACGCCGCTGGCCGCGCTGATGCAGCGCCTGCCTCCGCGCCAGGCCCCGCGCAGCTTTCCCGTCCGGCTGGGCCAACCGCTGGACGTGGATGCGCTGGAGGCCTTTGCCCGCGAGGCGGGCTATGCCGCCGACGACCGCGTGGACGAACCGGGCGAGATCGCCATCCGCGGCGGCACCGTCGAGGTGTTCGCGGGCGGGGACGCGCTGCCCTGCCGGATCGAGATGTCCGACGGGGTGGTGACGGCGCTGCGCTGCTTCGACCCGGCCACCCAGCGGTCCACCGGCGAGATCGCGTTGCTCGAGATCGTCCCTGTCACCGAACTGCCCCCCGCCGGAGAGGCCTGGGACCGGGGGGCCGAACACCGGCTGCCCAAGGCTTGGGACGGCCTGACGATCCTGCCCGACCACATGGCGGACGCGCGCATCACCGCGCTGCCCGCGACGCTGGAGTCCGCCCCCCGCCGCCTTGCCCGGCTGGAGGAAGCGCGCGCCGAGGCCGAGGCCGACGGCGCCTATCCGCTGCCGGCGGACGCCTTGTATCTCGGGGCGGGGGAGTGGGCGGGTCTTGCCTCGCGCATCGGTCCGCTGACCGTGCCTGACTGGAGTCCGGTTCCGGCCTTTGCCGCCGCCGCCCGGCCGCGCGCCCGGCTGGCCGAGTTCCTGGCCAGCGATGCCGTGGCGGGACGCCCGGTCGTCTTCGTGGCGGGGTCCGAGGCGGAACGGGCGCGCATCGCGCGCATGGTGGGGCAGGCCGGCGGGCAGCCGCCCGAACGGGCGGCCGACTGGGCCGGATGCCAGGGCCATGACCGCGCGGTGCTGGTGGCCGATCTGGGTCATGGGGCCGCGACCGATGACCGGGTCATCGTCACCGCGCAGGATCTGCTGGGCAGCCGGGCCGCGTCCCGGGACAGCCGCCATGCCCCGGTGCAGCCCGGCCTGCCCGTCGCGGGCTTCGAGGCGGGCGACATCGTGGTGCACGAGGATCACGGGCTGGCCCGCCTTGACGGGCTGGAGGCGCTGGATCCCGCAAGCCCGGGCCCCGAGGCGATCCGCCTGACCTTCGCACAGGATCAGCGGCTGATGGTTCCCACCCATGACGCGGGCCGCATCTGGCGCTATGGCACGACGGAGGCGGGCGTGAAGTTGGACCGTCCGGGCGGCACGGCCTGGCGGAAGCGCCGCGCGGCGACCGCCGACGCGCTGGCCGGGCTGGCCGATCACCTGGTGGCGCTGGCCCGCGCGCGGGACGCGGCGACCGCGCCCAAGCTGGTCCCGCCCGCCCGCGACTACGAACGCTTCGTGTCGCGCTTTCCCTTTCAGCCGACGCCCGACCAGGATCAGGCGGTGCGCGCGGTTCTGGCCGACATGGCCTCGGGCAGGCCGATGGACCGGCTGGTGATCGGCGATGTGGGCTTTGGCAAGACCGAGATCGCCCTTCGCGCCGCCGCCGCCGCCGCGCTCAGCGGCTGCCAGGTGGCCGTCTGCGCGCCGACCACCGTTCTTGCGCGGCAGCATTACGAAACGTTCCGCCGCCGCTTCGCCCCCCTGGGGATCGCGGTCGGGCACCTGTCGCGGCTGGTCACGGGCAAGCCCGCCGCCGCCGTCCGGGCGGGCCTTGCCGACGGGTCCATCCGCATCGCCGTGGGCACCCATGCCCTGCTGGGCAAGGGCGTCGGCTTCGACGGCCTGGGCCTGCTGGTCATCGACGAGGAACAGCGTTTCGGCGCCGCCCAGAAGCGGAAGCTGCGGGAACTGGGCCAGGGCCTGCATGTCCTGTCGATGAGCGCCACGCCCATCCCCCGCACCTTGCAGGCCGCGCTGGTGGGGTTGCAGGATCTCAGCTATCTCACGACGCCCCCCGCCCGCCGCCGCGCCATCCGCACCCTGATCGCCGAAGCGGACGACGCGACCCTGCGCCGGGCGCTCTTGCGCGAAAAACGGCGCGGAGGGCAGAGCTTCGTGGTCGTTCCCCGGGTCGAGGACATCGCGCCGGTGGCCGAACGCCTGGCGCGCCTGCTTCCCGACCTGCGCCTGCGGATCGCCCATGGCGATCTTCCCGCGCGAGAGATCGACGCGACCATGGTGGATTTCGCCCGGGGCGAAGGCGACGTGCTGCTGGCGACCGCCATCATCGAAAGCGGCCTGGACGTGGCACGCGCCAACACCATGGTGATCCTGCGCCCGGCGCTGTTCGGGCTTGCCCAGCTTCACCAGCTTCGCGGCCGGGTTGGGCGCGGGGCCGCGCAGGCCTATTGCCACCTGCTGACCGCCCCGGGCGAGGCGCTGGCCGCCGACGCGCAAAAGCGTCTTGGTACCTTGCAGGCCATGGACAGGCTGGGGGCCGGAATGGCCATCAGCGCCGCCGATCTGGACCGGCGCGGCGCGGGCGACCTGCTGGGCGACAGGCAGGCTGGCCATATCCAGCGCGTCGGGCTTGGCCTTTACCAGGAGATGCTGGCATCCGCCCTGCGCCGCGCCAAGGGCGAAGCGGACGCCCCGCCCCCGCCGCAGATCCCCGGCGAGCCGGGTCACATCCCCGCCGATTACATCCCTGAACCAGAAACCCGCATCGACCTGTATCACCGCATCGCGCTGGCCGCGAGCCTGGACGACGTGGCGCGCCTGACGGACGAGATCGCGGACCGCTTCGGCCCTCCGCCCCCGCCGGTCGAGACGCTGTTGCGCGCGGCCCAGCTGCGCGCGCTGGCCGGACGGCTGGGCGTGGCGGCGCTGAGGCTTGGTCCCGAGGGGGTGGCGCTGGATTTCCGGGACGGCGTGCGCGCCGGCGACTTTGCCGCGCAACTGTCCGGCCTGGACGGGCTGTCCTGCCAGGACATGCGCCTGACGCTGCGCCATCCCGGCCCCGAGGATCGGCTGGACGTGGCAAACAACCTGCTGGAACGGATGGCCTGACGCCGCCGCCGCATCCCCATGCGCGATGTCCGGCCGCAGGCGATGTCGGAGGCGGACAGCCCAAGATCGCCGGACCAGGCGTGGCGGCCCCGGCCTCCTCGGCGCTGCCGCGGCATTCGGGCCGAAGGTCGCGCAGAACCGGCTGACGCCCGACGGCGCCGCGCGGATGCAGGGTGACGGGTTCGCGCCCGGAACCTGGCCGCACGCGGTGCGGACCCCCTTGCGACCGGCAGCGCGCAAGGCTTGTCCCTTGCCAGTCCGGGAAGCAATGGCGCGGGGGCGGGACTTGCTCTGGCCGGGTTCGGGATGGGATCGGGTTTTCTTCAGCCCGCCGCCCGCGGCTGATCCAGGAAAAAGCGCAGCATCGCGGCGCTGGCATCGGGGCCTTGCGGGTCGGCGTGGGATCCGCCGGGCTTGCCGCCCGACCAGGCATGGCCCAAACCTTCGATCCGCCAGTGCTCCAGAAGAACGCGGCCATCCGGCAGGGTAGTGATCTCGCGGGTGAAGCGCCGCGCGCCCGCCGTGCCGGTCTTGCGGTCCAGCATCGTCTGGACGGGTCCGGCGGCCAGCGTGGCCGCGGCGATGCGGTCGCCGTTCAGGGGATGCACGGTGCGGTCGGCGCTGCCGTGAAAGACGATGGTGGGGGTGGGCGCGGCCTTGCCGGGCGCCAGAGGTTCGGCGCCCTGACCGTTCATCGCCGCAAAGGCGGACGGCACGTCGCGGGCCGCTCCGAAGGGCAGGCCGGAATGGGCGCCCACGGCGGCGAAGACATCGGGATGGGTCTGGCCCAGGATCACCGCCATGGCCGCGCCGGCCGACAGGCCCGCCACGAAGATCCGGTCGCGCGGCACATCGTGGCGGCCCGCCAGGTCCGCAGCCATCCGCGCCAGGATCTCTGGCTCGCCCCGGCCGCGGCGCTGGTCGCCGGCGCTGAACCAGTTCCAGCAGGACTGGGCGTTCTCGCCGCGCGACTGGTGGGGATACAGGACAACAAGCCGGTGTTCCTCCGCCAGCGTGTTCATTCCCGTGCCGCGCGCGAAATCGGCCGGATCCTGCGTGCAGCCGTGCAGCATGACCACCATGCCCCGGATGCCCCCCTCCGCCGAGGCCGGGACATAGGCCAGATAGTCCCGGCTGCCCGCCGCGCAGGAAAAGCGGGCGGTTCCGGCGCTTGCGCCCGGCGGGACGGGATCCGCCGCCGGGGCGGCAAAGGGCGGCTGAAAGCCCGCCTGCTGCCCGGGAAGGCTCAGCCCGTGCCGGGCGAGGGTGCGCTGCACAAGATCGTTCGAATCCTGAAGCCGAAGCTTGCCGATCGCCTGGCGCAGCGCGCCGACGTTGAAGGTCTTCATCATCGTGTCCCTTTCAGGGCTATAGAATGCGGTCGGCCAGGGCCTTCTTCAGATCGGGACCGGCTTGCAGCGCGCCCAGGACCGAGATCGAGCCGATCGTGGCCCGCGCCAGTTCCGGGGTCACGTCGGCGTCGAAGCGCGCAAGGCCCACGACCCTGACATGCAGCACCTCGCCCGCCTGACGCGCGGCCTCCAGTTCGGCCCGCGTGAAGTCCCGCAGGCCCATGTCCATCATGTGACGCTGAACCGATCGGGACAGCACGTCGCGGTGGCTGTCCAGCTGGTTGCGGATCGCCGTGCGGATGAAGTCGCTGCGGTTGGAATAGAACCCTTCCTGAACCAGCAGGTCGATGCGGCCCAGATCGACATAGCCGAGGTTGATGGTGACCTTTTCGCTGTCGGGAACCCTGTCGCGCAGGGGACGTATCTCTGCCATGAGCATTTCTCCATCCATATGGATGGTATATGGATGGCACAATGCTGCCGTCAAGGTATCGGCCACCGTTTTCCCGCACATCCTGCCAATCTGCACGATCTGCACAAACAACTTGCTTCATATTTAAACATTTCATACCCTAAATATCGAGACATGTCGCCTTTTGCGGCAGAGCCCTGGTCCGGTTCCGGCCAGACGCCCTGCCAGACTGCCACCGATGGTCCCGCCCCGCCGTTCGCGGCGGCGGGCCGGCAAACGACATCCTCGCCCAGCACGCATAGAATTCTGGCGGGGGAACCATCCAACAGGAGTTTCCGACGTGTTCATGACCCTCGACGACGCCCCGGCCCGAGAGATCTCGGCGCGCAAAAGCTATGTCGTCGTTTTCCTGTGCTGGCTTGCGATCTTTGCCGAAGGATACGACGTGGGCGTGCTTGGCGCGGTCCTGCCTGCCTTGTCCAACGATCCGCAATGGCGGCTGACGCCGCTGCAATTGGGCGCCATGGGCAGCTACACCGTGTTCGGCATGCTGATCGGCGGCATCCTGGCCGGGATGCTGAGCGAAACCTATGGCCGCAAGCCGCTGTTCATCCTGTGCCTGGTCCTGTTCGCGTCCTGCATGATCCTCAGCGCGCTGGCGCCGACGCCCGCGGTTTTCGGCTTCAGCCGCTTTGTCGCCGGACTGGGGCTTGGCGGCATCATCCCCTGCGCGGCGGCCCTGACCACCGAGTTTTCACCCAAGTCCCGCAAAAGCTTCAACTATGGTCTGATGTATTCCGGTTATTCCATCGGCATCCTGACCGCGGCCCTGGTCAGCCGGGCCCATCTGGAGGACCATGGCTGGCGGATGATGATGCTGATCGGGGCGGCGCCCCTGGCGCTGGTGCCGGTGATGATGGCGCTGTTGCCGGAATCGCTGGAGTGGCTGGTGTCGCGCGGCCGGACGGCACGGGCCGAAAGCCTGGCCCGCCGGTGGAACATGGCCGTCCCCACCCCCGCCGCGCGCCGGCAGGGGCTGCGCTGGCGCGAGGTTCTGGGCCGCATCTTCGCCCGGGAACGCGCCCGCGAGACCGCCTGCTTCTGGAGCGCGCTGTTCATGGGCCTGATGCTTGTCTATGGCCTGGGGCAATGGCTGCCGCAGATCATGCGCAAAAGCGGCTATGACCTGGGCAACAGCCTTCTGTTCCTGGCGGTGTTCAGCCTCAGCTCGGCCATCGGCGGCATCTTCCTGGGCAAGCTGGCGGACCGGTTCGGGGTGCGCTTCACCGTCGCGGCATCGTATCTGCTGGGGGCCGTGGGGATCTTCGCGCTGTCCTTCCAGAACTCGCTGGTGGTGAACCATGTCTTCGTGGCGCTGGCGGGCTTTGGAACCGTGGCAGCCTCGCTGATCCTGACGGGCTTTCTGGCCCAGCGGCTGTCGCCCGAGGTGCGCGCGGCGGGAACGGGATGGGCGCTGAGCTTTTCGCGGCTCGGCGCGCTGAGCGGCCCGCTGCTGGGCGGCGCGCTGGCCAGCACGGCGCTGCCCGTGGCCGCGAATTTCCATGTCTTCGCCGGGGTGGCCGTGCTGGCCGCCGTCGCCACCGCCCTGATTCCGCCGGAAAGGGCCTGACGGACGGGGCGGGGGAAGGGGGGCCGCAAAGGCGTCCCCTCGTCAGGCAGGTTCGGTTTCCAGATGCCGGGCAAGGCCCGCGCGCAGATCGTCGGTCCAGGGCGCGGAACGCCCGGTGTTGAAATCGAAATGCACCAGCGTGCCGGTTGCGGTGAAGCGGGGGTCGGGACCGGTGCAGGCCAGGCGGTAATTCACGGAACTGGTGCCGATGCGGGTGATCGCCAGCGCGAAGTCCAGTCTGTCCTCCAGCCGGGAAGGGGCGTGGAAATCCACGGCGATGCGCGCCGTGGGCACGCCGATCCGGCGCATCACATGCATGCGGTGGAAGCCATGGGCAAGCTCGTCGGCGAAGAACCGCTCGACCACCGAGGAGACCATTTCGAAATAGCGGGGATAGAAGACGATCCCCGCCGGATCGCAATGCTGGAACTCCACGATGCGGGTCTGGCGAAAGGTCATGAGAGGCTTCCTTGTTGCAGCGCAGGCGTTGCCCGTGGCAGGGCCAGGCGCGTCTGCCACGCGCGGCGATCCCCCGCAATGGGCAGTGGCTCGGGCGGGCGGGCCGTCGAAACGCCCCGGGCGTCCCGTCCGGGACGCCGGGCCACGGCCCGAGACAGGGCCGGACAGCGCCGCCGCGATCCTCACCGGCTGGTTTTGCCCGGCGACGGTCCGGCCAATGAAGTCACAGGCAAGTCGGCGGCTGACGGAAGCTGCCCGGCCATGCCCGTCGGCGTATCCGTCAGCCTGTCCGCGATGATGCCAGGCTTGCGCCCGCGAACATCGGACCGCCGCGCCAGCGCGGAAAGCCGTAGCCGTGGATTTCCACCAGGTCGATGTCTGACGCCCGCGCCGCGATGCCTTCGTCCAGGATCGCCTGCCCCTCGGCGGCCATTTCGCCTATCAGATGGCGAGCGATGCTGTCGCGGTCCATCCTGGCGCTGCCGGTGATCCGGTCCGCCAGCAGATCGGCCACGGCGGCGGAAGGCTGCGGCCTGCGCTCGCCAGGGGCATAGTCATACCAGCCGCCGCCGGTCTTCTGCCCCTTGCGGCCCGCGCGCACCAGGATGTCGCCCAGCGTTTCCGGCACCGTCCGGCCTGCGGCCCGCGCCCCTTCGCGTTGCAGGAAGGCAATGTCGAGCCCGCCCAGATCCTGCGCCTCGAACGGTCCCATGGCGAAGCCATAGCCGCGCATGGCCGCGTCGATGTCGGCAATGGCGATGCCCTGGCAGACCAGGGCCTCGGCGCTTGCGCGATAGCGTTTGAGGATGCGGTTGCCGATAAAGCCTTCGCAGATGCCGGACTGCACGGGGATCTTGTTCAGCAGGCGGGCAAGGGCGAAGCCGGTCGCCAGCGTGCGGTCCGAGGTTTCGGGGACCGGCACGATCTCCAGCAGGCGCATCACGTTGGCGGGGCTAAAGAAATGCAGCCCGATGAAGCGGTCGGGGTGCGGCAGGCCGTTTGCGATAAGGCGGGGGTCCAGATAGGACGTGTTCGTCGCCAGCACCGCATCGGGACGGCAGGCCCGGGCCAGTCGGTCGAAAACCGCGCGCTTGACGGCGATGTCCTCGAACACGGCCTCGATCACCAGATCGGCGTCGGCCAGCGCGGCATGGTCGGTGGTCGCGGTGACGCCCGCCATCCGGTCGCGGGCCTGCGCATCCGACAGCTTGCCGCGCTTGACGGCGTTCTCGAAGATGCCGCGCAGGGTGGCTGTGCCGCGCGCAAGGGCCTGGCCGTCGCGTTCGATCAAGGTGACGGGGATTCCCGCGTCGCGCAAAGCCGCCGCGATCCCCGCGCCCATGGTGCCGCCGCCGACCACGCCAGCGCGGCGCAGGGGCAGGGGGTCCACGTCGCGCAAATGCGCGGGCCGGGGCGCGGCGCGTTCGGCAAAGAAGACATGGCGCAGCGCCGCCGCCTGGTCCGAGCCGCGCAGGTCCAGAAAGGTCTGGCGCTCGAAGGCCATGGCCTCGGCAAAGGGCGCCTCGGCCGCCTTGCGCAGGCAGCCAAGCGCGCGCAGCGGCGCGTCGGCGCCTTTGGCGGCTTTCGCGACGGCCTGGCTGCGGCTGTCCCAGAAAGCGGCATCCGGGGCGGCGACCGGGCGGGCCGAAACCGGCGGCGGCAGGTCGCAGGTCAGGGCGTCGCGGGCGAAGGCCACCGCGTTCGCTTGCAGGTCAGAGGCGAAAACCGCGTCGATCAGGCCCAGCGACAGCGCCTTCGCGGCGCGCACGGGCTTGCCCGACGTGACCAGATCGACCGCCGCCTCGATCCCCGCCAGCCGAGGGGTGCGCACCGTGCCGGACGCGCCGGGCACGATGCCGAGCGTCACCTCGGGCAGGCCGACCGAGGCGCTGTCCAGCGCCACGCGGAAGCGGCAGCCCATCGCGACCTCGAACCCCCCGCCCAGGGCAGAGCCGTGGATGGCGGCGGTCCAGGGCTTTTCCGCGCCCTCGATCCGGTCCACCAGGTCGGGCAGGTGCGGCTCGAGCGGGGGCTTGCCGAATTCGGTCACGTCGGCCCCGGCGATAAAGGTGCGTCCCGCGCAGATCAGCACAACGGCACGGACGGAGGGGTCTGCGTCAAGCGTTGCCGCCGCATCCCACAGCCCCTGCCGCAAGGCCTGCGACAAGGCGTTGACTGGCGGATTGTCCACGGTGACGATGGCGATGTCTCCATCGCGGCTGATGCTGACAACGGACATTCTAGATCCCCAGATAGGCTTCGCGGATGCGCGGGTCGGCGATCAGTTCTTCCGCCGCGCCCGACATCGTGATGCGGCCGGTTTCCATGACATAGCCCCGGTCCGCGATCTTCAGCGCGCCGAAGGCGTTCTGTTCGACCAGCAGAACCGTCACGCCAAGCGCCTTCAGCCCGCCGATCACGTCGAAGATCTGCTGCACGATGATCGGGGCAAGGCCCATCGACGGCTCGTCCAGCAGAAGGCAGGACGGTCGCCCCATCAGCGCGCGGGCCATGGCCAGCATCTGCTGCTGCCCGCCAGACAGCCCGCCCGCTGGCAGATTGCGTTTTTCGCGCAGGATCGGGAACATCGCGAAGGCGTCCGCCATGTCCTTGTCCACCCGTTCGTCCGTGAACAGATACGCGCCAAGCCGGAGGTTCTCCTCGACCGTCAGGTTGGTGAAGATCTGCCGGCCTTCGGGCGATTGGGTCAGCCCGCGCGCGGGGCGGCGATGGGCGGGAACGCCGGTCAGCGTCTCGCCCCGGAAGGTGATCGTGCCGCCCGACACCGGCTGGATGCCCGACAGGCATTTCAGCAGCGTTGTCTTGCCCGCGCCGTTGGCGCCGACCACGGTGACGATCTCTCCGCCATGCACGGTCAGGTCGATGCCGTGCAAGACCTCGATCCGGCCATAGCGCGCGCGCAGCCCTTCAACCGTCAGCATGGGCGGCCCCCGTTTCTGCATCCGTTCCCAGATAGGCGGCGATCACCGCCGGGTCGCGGCTGACGGCGGCGGGATCGCCTTCGGCGATCTTCTCGCCGTGGTCCAGCACGACGATGTGGTTGGAAATGCGCATGACCATCTTCATGTCGTGTTCGACCAGCAGGATCGCCACGCCCGAACGGGCGACCTCGGCGATCAGGTGGTCGATCTCCTCGGTCTCGACGGCGTTGCAGCCCGCGGCGGGTTCGTCCAGCAGCAGGATCCTGGGCGACAGGGCCAGGGCGCGGGCGATTTCCAGCCGTTTCAACGCGCCATAGGACAGGTTCCCGGCCTCGCGCTCGGCCGCGCGGTCCAGGCCGACGCGGGCCAGCAGATCGCGCGCGCCCGACGACGCCGCGGCCGCGCGGCGGCGCGACGAGGGCAGGCCGAACAGGTCCGCCAGCACCGGCCCGCGTTCCGCAAGGTGATAGCCCGCGATGGCGTTTTCCAGAACGGTCATGGACTGGAAGATTTGCAGATTCTGGAAGGTCCGCGACATGCCGCGCCGGGCCAGCAGGTGCGGGGCCATGCCGGTCACGTCCTCGCCCCCCAGGATCACGCGGCCGCGGCCAGGCTGATAAACGCCGGAAATCATGTTGAACAGCGTGGTCTTGCCCGCGCCATTGGGGCCGATGACCGAGGTGATCTCGCCCGGCTGCACGGTGAAGCTGACATCGTTCACGGCCTTGAGGCCGCCGAAGCTGATGCCCAGGCCCTCGACTGACAAAAGCGCGGTCATTCGTCCTTCCCCCGGACCTTGCGCAGGATCGACGGCAGCAATCCCTGCGGCAGGAAGATCATCACCAGCATCATCACCAGGCCCAGCACGAGCTGTTCGTATTCGGCGAAGACCGTCAGCACCTGCGGCAGCAGCGTCAGGACCGCCGCCCCGAAGATCGCGCCCAGAGCGGATCCCACGCCGCCCAGAACGGCCATCGTCACCATCTCGATCGAGTGCAGGAAGCCCGCCACGTCCGGCGTGATGAACTTGTTCTGAAGCGCCAGCAGCGACCCCGACACGGACGCGTAAACCGCCGAGATCACGAACGCCTGCAATTTCAGCCGCGCCACATCGACGCCCACGGTGCGCGCCGCGACCTCGGATCCGTGCAGCGCGCGAAGGGCGCGGCCGGTGGGGCTGTTGTAAAGGTTCAGGGCCAGCCAGGCGGCGCCGATCAGGACGATCCCCGAAAGCCAGTACCAGAACTGGCCGTTGGTCAGGTCCAGGCCGGCATTCTCCAGCAGCCCGCGCAGGCCAAGCTCGGGAACCTCCATGCCGTCGGGACCGCCGGTCAGCTGGCGTTCGTTGTTCAGGACCATCGACACCAGGATGCCGAAGCCCAGGGTGGCGACGCCCAGATAGTATCCCTTCAGCCGCAGGATCGGGCGGCCCACCAGGAACGCCAGCAGGGCAGAGATCGCCGCCCCCAGCACCAGGGCCAGCGCCGGGTGCAGGCCCAGATGCACCGGGGCAAGCGCGCAGGCATAGGCGCCGATCCCGGCGAAACCGGCATGGCCCAGGCTGATCTGGCCCGCATAGCCGGTCAGGATCACGATGCCGGTCACCGCGATGGCGTTGACAAAGATCAGCGCGCCGACCCGGTAATAGTAACCCGAGGGGAACAGCGCCGGCGACAGCGCGACCAGAACAACCAGAACCAGCAGCGTGGCGGATTTGGAGGTCAGCTTCATGTCACACCCGATCCACGGATTTCCGGCCGAACAGGCCCTGCGGCATGAAAAACAGCACCAGAAGGATCACCACAAAGGCCGCCGCGTCCTTGTATTGCGACGACAGGTATCCCGCCGTCAGCGATTCCAGCAGGCCCAGCACGATCCCGCCCGCCAGCGCGCCCTTGGGGTTGCCCATCCCGCCCAGCATGGCGGCGGCGAACCCTTTCAGCGCCAGCGCCAGCCCCACGTCGTAGGAGGTCAGCGTGATCGGCGTCACCAGCACCCCCGCGAGCGCCCCGATCCCCGCCGACAGGGCGAAGGACAACGTCATCACGAAGCCCGTGTTGATGCCCACAAGCTGCGCGGCCAGGCGGTTGTTCGACGTGGCCAGCACGGCGCGTCCGGTCAGCGTGCGGGTGAAGAACAGCCACAGCCCCACGAAGACCACCACCGCCCCGCCGATCACCCACAGGCTTTGCGGCAGGATCGTGGCCCCGCCGATGCGCAGCGGCGTGTCGCCGGAAAAGGCCGGAAAGCTGTGGATCTGCTTGCCGAACAGCAGTTGCGCCCCGCCCCGGATGAAGATGGAGGCGCCGATGGTGATGATGATCAGCGACACCACCGGCGCGCCGCGCGCGGGCTCGATGGCCAGCTTGTTCATCAGGACGCCCACGGCCGCGGTGGCCGCGATGGCGATCAGCGCGGCCAGGGGCAGCGGCAGGCCCGCCGCGTGGCAAACGAAGGTCAGCATGCCGCCCAGCATGACGAATTCGCCCTGGGCGAAGTTCACCACGTCGGAGGCGTTGTAGATGATCGTGAAGCCAAGCGCGACAAGCGCGTAAACCGCGCCAACCGTCACGCCCGAAAACAGGAATTGCAGCAGTTCCGCCATGGCGACCCCTTCGGCAGATGATGCCGCGCCCCGCCAAGGGCGCGGCGGTCAGCGGATCATTCCACCACGGTCCATTCGCCGCCCTTGATCTGCAACATGCGGAAGGCGGACAGGTCCAGGCCCAGGTGATCCTCGGCAGACATGGTGTAGACGCCGGTGGTTCCGGCAAGGCCGCTGGTCGCCTCGATGGCGTCGCGGATCGCCTGCGGCTCGGCGCTGCCCGCCCGTTTGATGGCATCGGTCAGGATCAGGAAGGCGTCATGGGCATAGCCGCCGAAGGTGCCGACCGCCGTGCCGGTCTTTTCCTCGAACGCGGCCTTGTAGGCGTCCACCACCGGCTTCTGGGGATCGTCCGCAGGCAACTGGTCGGCGATCAGCAGCGCGGTGCCGGGCAGGCGCACGCCCTCGGCGGCATCAGACCCCGCCAGTTCGATGAAGCCGTCGGAGGCCACGCCGTGCGACTGATACAGCGGCAGGTCGATGGCAAGCTGGCGATAGTTGCGCGTCACGATGGACGGGCCCTGGCCGAAGCCGGGGTTCAGCACGGCCTGCACGCCCTCGGTGTTGCGGATCTTGGTCAGCTGCGTGGTCATGTCGGCGTCGGTGGGGTTGTAGGTCTCGTCCGCCGCGACGGTGATGCCGTATTCGCCCACCACCTCCTTGCACTGCGCCTGCATCGACGCGCCGAAGCCGTCGGTGCCCGAGATCATGCCGATGCTGGTGATGCCCTGCTTCTGCATGTCCTCGAAGATCTTCTGGCAGGCCATGCGGTCGGTATGGGGGGTCTTGAAGGTGAAGGGCTTCACGGGGTCGATGATCTCGATGGCGCCGGCCAGCGAGATGAAGGGGATCTCGTTGTCCTCGGCCACCGACAGGATCGACATGGAGGTGCCGGTGGTGGACCCGCCGATGATCGCCACGACCTCGTCATCCTCGATCAGGCGGGTGGCGAAGGTGCGCGCCTTGTTCGGGTCGCCGCCGTCGTCATAAAGCGTCAGGGCGATCTCCTCGCCGTTGATGCCGCCCTGCTCGTTCAGGGCTTCGACCAGCATTTCCAGGGTCTTTGCCTCGGGGTCGCCCAGGAAGGCGGCGGGGCCGGTGGCGGACAAGGACGCGCCGATGCGGATCTCGGCGCCGGCGGCGGTCGCGCCAAGCGCAAGAGCGGTGGCAAGGGCGGTGGTGGTCAGGGTCTTTTTCATTTGGTCTCCTCCCCAGAGAACTTGGTCAAACGGTGGCGGGCCTGCGCCACATCACGCGGCGAAAGCGGGTCGCGACAAAGGCGGTGTCGGTCAGGCAGGCGTTCCCGGCGGGGTTCGCGCCAGTGACGTGGAAATCGCTGAAGGCCGCCGACTGGTTGACGTAGATGGCCCCGGTCAGGTTGACCGACAGGTTGACGCCCGCGCGGGCGAAGGCCTGGGCGGCGCGGCGGATGCGGGCCTCGTCGGTGTCGTAAAGCGCGGCGGTGATGGCGCCCTTGGTCGCGGCCAGGCGGGCGGCGCGCGCGATGCCGTCATCGGCATCCGCGCAGGGGATCAGGAAGGCCACGGGGCCGAAGCATTCGGCCTGCGCCACCGGGGCATCGGCATCCACCGCCAGCAGCAAGGGCGTGCCGTCCCGGATCACCCGGCCCTGGTCGCGGGCGTTTGCCGCGCGGTCCAGCGTCGCCGGATTGGCGATGGCGCCGCAGATGCCCGCCGCCTGCTTCGGATCGGCCAGCAGCGCGTCGATGGCCTGGGCCAGCCCGTCCGCCACCTGGTCAAAGCTCTTGTGCCCTTGTTCGGTGTCGATGCCAGCCGCCGGAACGTAAAGGTTTTGCGGCGCCGTGCACATCTGCCCGGAATACAGCGACAGCGAAAACGCCAGGTTCGCGCACATGCCGTCGAAATCGTCGGTCGCGGCGATGATCACGCCGTTGACGCCCGCTTCCTCGGTGAAGATCTGCGCCTGGCGCGCGTTCTCTCGCAGCCAGCCGCCGAAGGCCGACGACCCGGTATAGTCGATCAGCCGCACCGCCGGATCGGTCGCGAGCTGCTTGGTGATCGGTGCGTCCGGTTCATCGACGGCTAGCAGGACCGCATCGGCGGGCAGGCCCGATTCGGCCAGAACCTCTCGGGCGACCTGCACGGTCAAGGCCAGCGGCAGGATCGCGGCGGGATGGGGCTTCACGATCACCGGGTTGCCGGTGGCGAGGCTGGCGAAGATGCCGGGATAGCTGTTCCAGGTCGGGAAGGTGTTGCAGCCGATCGCCAGCGACAGGCCCGCAGGCACCAGGGTCCAGTGCTTGTCGATCACCAGGGGCGCGGCCTTGCCCTGCGGCTTTTCCCAACGGGCGGTGTCGGCAAAGCGGGTCATCTCGGTCCAGGCCACCGCGACAGCCTCCAGCCCGCGGTCCTGGGCGTGCGGTCCGCCCGCCTGAAAGGCCATGGCGAAGGCCTGGCCGGTGGTGTGCATCGTTGCGTGGCCCAGCAGGAAGCTGATCCGGTTCAGGCGCGCCAGGATTTCAAGGCAGGCGCCAACGCGGGTTTCCACGCCCGCCGCCGCCAGGGCTTCGGCCGCAGCCTGCGCCGCCGCGATCAGCACCGGCGCATCCGCCGCCGGATAGGCGATGCGCAGCGAATCGCCCCAGGGCGAGACCTCCGCCCCCAGGCGGCGCCGCTCGGGGTGGCCGGGCAGGGCGAAGTCGCGCCCGACCAGCGCCCGAAAGGCCGCCTCGCCATCAGCCCTGGCGGTGTCGCCATAGAACCTGCCGCTGGGCACCTCGGGGAAGGGCGTCCAGAAGGCGCGCGCGTGCAGCGCGGTCACGGCATCATCCAGCATCCGGCGATGGCGGGCGAAATGGTCGGTCATGGCTCCTCCGCCGGTTCCTCCTCCGGCTTGCGAATATCATTGACCGGCCGGTCGGTTTATGCAACAGATTTCTTCGAGGAGGCCGAGAAATCGGCGCGAAGGGAGAAATGCCATGACCCGTTCGGACACGGTGCTGTCGGCCCTGGCCGATGGCGTGCTGACGCTGACGCTGAACCGCCCCGAGAAGCTGAATTCCTTCAACGAGGACATGCACCGGGCGCTGCGCGAAGGCGTCCAGCGGGCGCATGACGACGCCGCCGTTCGCGCGGTGCTGCTGACCGGGGCGGGGCGCGGCTTCTGCGCCGGGCAGGACCTGGGCGACCGCGATCCGCGCAAGGGCGGGCCCGCGCCGGATCTGGGGCACACGCTGGAGACGTTCTACAACCCGACGCTGCGGCTGATCCGGTCCTTGGAAAAGCCGGTGGTCTGCGCGGTCAACGGCGTGGCGGCGGGGGCGGGGGCCAACATCGCCTTCGCCTGCGACATCGTTCTGGCGGCGAGATCGGCGCGCTTCATCCAGGCTTTCGCCAAGATCGGCCTGATCCCCGACGCGGGCGGCACCTGGCAGCTTTCGCGCATCCTGGGCGAACCCCGCGCCAAGGCGCTGGCCCTGACCGCCGAGCCGCTTCCGGCCGAAAAGGCCGCCGACTGGGGGCTGATCTGGAAGGCCGTGGACGATGCCGACCTGGTGGATCAGGCGCAGGCCCTGGCCGCGCAGCTTGCGGCAGGTCCGACCCTCGGCCTCGGCCTGACCAAGCGGCTGATCCAGGAGGCCGCGACCAACAGCCTCGACCGGCAGCTTGACGCCGAACGGGACGCCCAAGCCCAGGCGGGCCGCAGCGCGGATTATGCCGAGGGCGTCACCGCCTTTCTGGAAAAGCGCGCCGCACGGTTCGCTGGCCAATGAAACCCTTGTCCGAAATGACCCCGCAGGACATCGCCGAAGCCTCGGCCCGGGCCATGTGGAACGACGATTCGGCCAGCCAGCGGCTTGGCATGACCCTGGACCACATCGCGCCGGGACAGGCCACGCTGTCGATGACCGTGACGGACGCCATGTCGAACGGTCACGGCAACTGCCACGGCGGCTATATCTTCACGCTGGCCGACAGCGCCTTCGCCTTTGCCTGCAACAGCTACAACCAGATGGCCATCGCGCAGCATTGCTCGATCACCTATCTGATCCCGGGCCGCATCGGCGACCGGCTGACCGCCACCGCCACGGAGGTCTCGCGCCGGGGCCGGTCGGGCATCTACGACATCCGCATCACCAACGGGGACGGGCAGCACGTGGCCGAATTCCGCGGCCATTCGCGCACCGTCAAGGGCACGCATCTGCCCGCCTGACCCATATTCCAGGGAGGAGAACCATGGAAGACCTGACCCCCAACCCCAAGGATCTCGACCCCATCGAGACCGCGTCCCGCGACGAGATCGAGGCGCTGCAATTCCACCGCATGAAACGGTCTCTGAAGCACGCCTTTGAGAATTCTCCCTTTTACCGCAACCAGTTCATCAAGGCCGATGTCCACCCCGAGGATCTGAAGACCTTGGGCGACATCGCCAAGTTCCCCTTCACCGTGAAGCAGGATCTGCGCGACTGTTATCCCTTCGGCATGTTCGCCGTGCCGCAGTCCAGGCTGGTGCGCATCCACGGATCGTCCGGCACCACCGGCAAGCCGACCGTGGTGGGCTATACCCAGGCCGACATCGACCATTGGGCGAACCTGATCGCCCGGTCGATCCGCGCGGCGGGCGGCCGGCCCGGCGACATGCTGCACAACGCCTATGGCTACGGTCTGTTCACCGGCGGGCTTGGCGCGCATTACGGCGCGGAACGGCTGGGCTGCACGGTCGTGCCCATGTCGGGCGGCATGACCGACCGGCAGGTGACGCTGATCCACGACTTCAAGCCGCGCATCATCATGGTGACGCCCTCCTACATGCTGTCGATCCTGGACGAGTTCCGCCGCCAGGGCCTCGACCCCCGCCAGTCGTCCTTGCAGGTGGGAATCTTCGGCGCCGAACCCTGGACAAACGCCATGCGCCAGGAGATCGAGGACGCCTTCGACATGCACGCCGTGGACATCTACGGCCTGTCCGAGGTGATGGGACCGGGCGTGGCGCAGGAATGCGTGGAAACCAAGGACGGGCTGCATATCTGGGAGGATCATTTCTACCCCGAGATCATCGACCCCGTGACCGGCGAGGTTCTGCCCGACGGCCAGCTGGGCGAGCTGGTCTTCACCACGCTGACCAAGGAAGGTCTGCCGATGGTGCGGTACCGCACGCGCGACCTGACGCGGCTGCTGCCCGGCACCGCGCGGTCGATGCGCCGGATCGAGAAGATCACCGGGCGGTCCGACGACATGATCATCCTGCGCGGCGTCAACGTCTTTCCCACCCAGATCGAGGAGCAGATCCTGAAATGCCGCGGCCTTGCGCCCCATTTCCAGATCGAGCTGACCCGCTCGGGGCGCATGGACACCATGACCGTCCATGTCGAATGCGCCGATGATCATGCGGCGGCGGATGCCCGCGCGGCATCCGCCAGGGAACTGTCCCACCACATCAAGTCGGTGGTGGGCGTGTCCACCCGCATCGAGGTGCGCGACCCCGGCGGCATCGCCCGGTCGGAAGGCAAGGCCAGGCGGGTGGTGGACAACCGCCCGAAAGAATGACGGCTTGCGCGGGGGCGGTGGTGACTTTGCCGCGACCCCCGGCTAAAGCGGGCGAAACCCAGGCAGGACATTGACCATGGCTCGGACGCGGGCACAGGATTTCGAGGAAAAGCAACGCAGCATCCTGGATCATGCGGCGCTGGTCTTTGCCGAACAGGGCATGGACAAGGCCTCGATGGCGCAGATCGCCCAGCAGGCCCAGGTCAGCAAGGCGCTGCTGTACCACTATTACCCCAGCAAGGACGCGCTGATCTTCGCGATCATCATGACGCATCTGGAGGAGTTGCAGGACGCGCTGGAAGCGGCCGACGACGCGGCCCTGCCTCCGCACCAGCGGTTGCGCAGCCTGGTCGGCGCGGTTCTGGAAAGCTATCGCGGCGCCGACAACCAGCACAAGGTGCAGCTGAACGCGACCGCCGCCCTGACCGACGACCAGAAGGCGCGGATCATGGCGGTGGAACGCGGCATCGTGAAGCGGTTCTCGGCGGTGCTGGACCAGATCAACCCCGATCTGAACACGCGCGACCGCCCGCTGCTGATGCCCGTCACCATGTCGCTGTTCGGGATGATGAACTGGGTCTACATGTGGTTCAAGGACGGCGGCCGCATCAGCCGCGAGGATTACGCCGACGTGGCGACGACGCTGATCCTGGAAGGGATCAAGGCGGTGCGGTGATCCCCGGATGCAGGATGCGTGCCCGCGGGCGCCCTACGGCCCGAACCCCTTCCGCGCCATCACCAGCGGATCATAGCGCGGCGCCTCGGCCCGGGGCCGGTCCGGCTCCACCCCGGTCAGCGCAACCGCCGGGGCCAGCTTTGTCTTCGCCTCGACCGCAAGCTGCTGATAGACGCCGGTCCCCTGCCGCTTCCAGGCGATCTCCTCGGGCGACAGTTCCCGCACCACCTTGGCGGGCGATCCGACCGCCAGCGAATTCGGCGGGATCCGCGCGCCGGCCTTCACAAAGGCCATGGCGGCGACAATGGCGTTCTCGCCCACGACCGCCTCGTCCATGACCACGGCGTTCATGCCCACCATGGCGTTGCGGCCGATGCGGCAGCCGTGCAGAACGGCGCCGTGGCCGACATGGCCGGATTCCTCGACCACGACATCCTTGCCGGGAAAGGAATGGACCACGCAGGTTTCCTGCACGTTCGACCCTTGGTGCAGGACAATCCGCCCGAAATCGCCGCGCAGCACGGCGCAGGGGCCGACATAGACGCCCGGTGCCACGATCACGTCGCCGATCACCACAGCCTCGGGGTGGACGAAGGCCCCGGGGTCGATCACGGGCACGATGCCGTCCCAGGAATAGACCTTGGCCATCATGCGACCGGAGGCCAGGTTTTCGCCACCATGGTCAGCACGTCGTATTGCGCGACCACGGCGCCGTTCTGGTTCGTGACCCGGCAGTCCCAGCGGACTTCCCCATGGCCCGCGTTCTCGCGCGGGTTGATCTCCTTGCAGGTCAGGCGGACTTGCAGCGTGTCGCCGAAATAAACCGGGGTCAGGAAGCGCAGGTTGTCCACCCCGTAGTTCGCCAGAACGGGACCGGGGTTCGGCTCCACGAACAGGCCCGCCGCGAAGGAGGCGATCAGATAGCCATGCGCCACGCGGTCGTCGAAGAAGGGGTTGGCCTTGGCGGCGTCGCTGTCCATATGGGCGTAAAAGGTGTCGCCGGTGAACCGGGCGAAATGCTCGACATCCTCCTGCGTCACCTTTCGCGCCGCCGTCACCAGCTGGTCGCCGATGCGCAGATCGGCCAGCGACTTGCGGAAAGGGTGGTCGCCCTGCCGGGTGTCCGCGCCTTCGATCCAGCGGCCCGTGACCGCCGACAGCAGGCGCGGCGTTCCCTGAACGGCGGTGCGCTGCATGAAGTGTTTCACCCCGCGGATGCCGCCCATCTCCTCGCCCCCGCCCGCGCGGCCCGGCCCGCCATGAACCAGCGGCGCCAGGGGCGAGCCGTGCCCGGTCGAGGACCTGGCCGAGGCGCGGTTGCCGATCAGCACCCGCCCGTGGAAGGGCGCGACGCCCAGAACCACGCGTTCGGCCACGTTCCTGTCGTCGGTGAAGACGGACGAAACCAGCGAGCCGCGACCCCGCGCGGCCAAGGCCACCGCCTCGTCCAGATCGTCATAGGCCATGACGGTGGAAACCGGACCGAAGGCCTCGCAGTCGTGGACCGCCGCCGCCTCGAAGGGCTTGGGGGCATGAAGCAGCACGGGGTTCAGAAAGGCGCCCTTGCCGGCGTCGCCGGACGCGATGCGCACGTCGTCGGGGTTGCCCGCGACGATCTCGGCCACCGCCTGCAACTCGCGGATGCGCGCCCGCACCTCGTCCCGCTGGCCCAGGCTGGCAAGCGGGCCCATGCGGGTGCCCTCGTCCCCGGGCAGGCCGAGGGAGGTCTTGTCCAGCCGGTCGCGCAGCGCGGCGATCAGCGCGTCCACCTGGCCGCGCGGGGCGATGACGCGGCGGATGGCGGTGCATTTCTGGCCCGCCTTCGACGTCATCTCGCGGGCGACCTCCTTTACGAACAGGTCGAACTCGGGCGTGCCCGCCACCGCGTCGGGGCCGAGGATGGTGGCGTTCAGGCTGTCGGCCTCCATCGTGAAGCGGGTGGAATGGGCGACAATGGCGGGATGGGTCTTCAGCTTGCGCCCCGTCTGGGCCGAGCCGGTGAAGGTCACCGCGTCCTGTTCGGTCACGTGGTCCAGCAGGTCGCCCACCGATCCGCAGACCAGTTGCAGCGCGCCCTCGGGCAGGATGCCGGTTTCGATGATGCGGCGCACCACCAGTTCCGTCAGATAGGCGGTCTGGCTGGCGGGCTTGACCAGGCAGGGCACGCCCGCCAGCAGCGTCGGCGCGATCTTTTCCAGCATCCCCCAGACCGGAAAGTTGAAGGCGTTGATGTGGATCGCCACGCCATGCAGCGGGGTCAGGACATGCTGGGCGCTGAAGCTGTCGTCCTTGGACAAGGGCTCCACGTCGCCGTCGGTCAGCACGCGGGCGTTCGGCAGTTCGCGCCGTCCTTTCGAGGCGAAGGTCAGCATGGTGCCGATGCCGCCCTCGATGTCCACCCAGCCATCCGCGCGGGTCGCGCCGGTGTGCAGGCTTTCGGCGTAGAAGTCTTCCTTCTGCGCCATCAGCGCCAGGCCAAGCGCCTTGAGCATCGCGGCGCGTTCGTGAAAGGTCATGGCCCGCAGCCTGGGACCCGCCTTCGTGCGCCCGTGGTCCAGCGCCGCCGCGAAGTCGATGCCGGTGGAATCGATGGTCGCCACCGGATCGCCGGTGGCGGCGTCCAGCAGCACCTGACCCTCCTGCTTTCCGGGCACCCATTCCCCGCAGACATGGCTTTCCAGGCGGCGCGGGGCGCGAAGCGTGATGGTCATGGTCTATCCTTCCAGTTCACAGGTCCAGGGGGGCCAGTCGGTCGCGGGCCAACTGTTCCCACCGGTCCAGCAGCGTCTCGTTCGGGGTGTGGCGCAGGCCGAAGCGGGCCTGCGTGTCATGGCGGGCCGAATGGGCGACGCCGAACCCCGCCGCCACGCGGGGGCGCCAATAGGCGATGCTGGCCCGCGCCTCGGCGCGGCCCGCGTCGGTTTCGACGATCCTGGCCAGGCCCTCCAGGCCCAGTTCGGCATGGCGCGCCTCGCGCGGGGCGATCTCGCGGAATACCTCGGCCAGCGGGGCATAGGAGACGCGGGTCAGTTCCGCCATCTGCACGCCGGTCGCCAGGCCTTGCAGGACGTTCATCACAACCGCATCGGTCCAGCCGGCGATCGGATAATGGAACACCGACAAGCGCATGTCGCCTTCGCGGCGCGTTGTTCCCAGATCGCTGTCGCGGGCCACGCGGGCGGCCCAGTCGTGGCTTGACTGATAACGGCGGGTATCGGTGCCGAAATCGCCCATCACGGCCAGCACGCGTTCGGCGTGATCGGCCTTTTCCAGCGTGATCCGGGAGGCCGCGATGCGTTCGCGGATCCCGGGCGCGAAGTTGATCGACGCGGCAAAGCCTGCCGAGGCCGCCAGCTCGCTGTCCACGAAGGACGACATCATCCGCATCAACTCGCCGCGATAGCGGGCGGGGACGTTGCCGGGCGCGGTCAGGACGCCGCCCCGGGCCAGGTAGTCCTCGATGTTCATGGCGTCGGACATGGGGGCCTCATTCGTCATAGGTGACGGTCACGCGCTCGGTCAGGGGATAGGACTGGCAGGACAGCACGTAACCCGCGCGCACCTCGTAATCCTCAAGCGCGTGGTTCACGGCCATTTCCACCTCGCCTTCCAGCACCTTGCAGCGGCAGGTGGAACAGACGCCCGCCTTGCAGGAATAAGGCGCGTCCAGGTTGGCGGCGATGGCGGCGTCCAGGATGGTCTGCCCCTCGCGCGGCATGGAAAAGCTGCGGGTGGCGCCGTCCAGCGTGACGGTGGCCTGGGTGCCCTCGCCGGCATCAGCGGCCTTCGACGCGGGGCGGGCCTTGGCTCGGCCCGGCTGGCTGCTGGCGAACAGTTCGAACCGGATCTGGTCGTCGCGCAGCCCGTGGTCCCGCAGGGATTGCGCCACCGTCAGCATCATCGGTTCCGGCCCGCAGATAAAGGCCGCATCGACCGATTTCGGGTCGATCCAGCGGTCGAACAGCGCCGTCATCTTGGCGGCGTCGATGCGGCCGGTGAACAGCTCGATCTCCTGCGCCTCGCTTTCCAGCACGTGCAGGACGGAAAAGCGGCCGAGATGCAGGTTCTTCAAGTCTTCCAGTTCCTCGCGGAACATGATGCTGCTGATCTGGCGGTTGGCATAGACCAGCGTGAAGCGCGACCGCGGCTCGCGCCGCAGCACCGTCTTGACGATGGACAGGACCGGCGTGATCCCCGACCCGGCGGCGAAGCCCACGTAATGGCGCGCGGCTTCCGGGTCGAGCGGCATCGAGAACTTGCCCATGGGCGGCATCGCCTCGATCTCGTCGCCGGGGGCCAGGTTCTCGTTGGCCCAGGTGGAAAAGGCCCCGCCATCGACCCGCTTGATGCCGACCTGGAGGCAACCGTCATCGACGCCCGCGCAGATGGAATAGGACCGGCGCAACTCCTCGCCGTCGAAGCTGCGGCGGAAGGTCAGGTATTGGCCTTGGGTGAAGTCGAACAGGGCGCGGTCCTCGTCGCGCGGGGCCAGCGTCACGACCACCGCGTCGCGGGTTTCGCGGCGCACGTCGGTGACCTTCAGGGGCAGAAAGCGTGCCATCGGGGTGTCTTTCCTTGGGCGTCGGGGGTGCGGTCAGATGCACTTGAAATAGTCGAAGGGTTCCAGGCAGTCGGCGCAGCGGTAGCTGGCCTTGCAGGGGGTGGATCCGAACTGGCTGACCCTTTGCGTATGGGTCGATCCGCAGCGGGGGCACTGGATGGTCAGGTTGTTGCCCATCAGGCGCGACACCCGCCCGGCCAGAACGCCATCAGCCGCCGTTCCGTCCACCGGAGGCGCGATGCCGAAGGCGCGCAGCTTCTCGCGCCCTTCCGGGGTGATCCAGTCGGTTGTCCAGGCGGGGGCAAGCTGGCGTTTCAGTTCCAGCTTCTCGATCCCCCGGGCGCGCAGGGCGGTCTCGATGTCCAGGTTGATCACGCCGGTCGCGGGACAGCCGGAATAGGTGGGCGTCACCGTGACCACCAGGGTGTCGCCATGCCAGGCGACATCGCGGATGATGCCCAGGTCGGTCAGGCTGATGACCGGGATCTCCGGGTCCGGCACCTGCGACAGCCAGTCCCAGATCCGGTCGGTTGGGGGCAGCGTCGTGGCGGACATGGCGTCACCACTTGGCGCCGGGATAGGCGCGTTGCAGGAACTGCATCTCGGCCAGGATATAGCCCAGGTGTTCGGTGTGGATGCCCTTCTTGCCGCCGCCGGATCCTGAAACGCCGTGCTGCCACGCGGCGGTCGGGGCGGCCAGCGTGGCCTCGTCCAGAACCGCCGAAACCGTCCGGTCCCAGGCCGGTTTCAACGAGGACGGCAGCGGCGCGATCCCGGCATCGGCCATGGCCTGATCCACGGCATCGTCCACGAACATCTCGCCGGTATAGGACCACAGCCGGGTCAGCGCGGCCTGCATCCGGGCGCGGCTTTCGTCCGTGCCGTCGCCCAGCCGGATCACCAGATCGGCCGACCGTTCCAGGTGATAGGCGACCTCCTTCTCGGCCTTGGCGGCGATGGCGGCCACGCGGCTGTCCGAGGAAGCCCCGAGCGCCCGCAGCAGTTCGATATGAAAGGCGTCGAACAGGAACTGGCGCATCAGCGTCACGCCGAAATCGCCGTTGGGCAGTTCCACCAGCAGCAGGTTGCGGAACGCCCCCGCGTCGCGCAGGTAGGCCAGCGCGTCGGCGTCGCGGCCCTGCCCCTCGACTTCGGCGGCAAGGCCCAGCCACAACTGGCATTGTCCGATCAGGTCCAGCGCCTGGTTGGCAAGCGCGATGTCCTCCTCCAGCGCGGGGGCGTGGCCGCACCATTCGGACACGCGGTGGCCCAGGATCAGGGCGTTGTCGCCCATGCGTTGCAGGAATTCCACGAACTCGGGCTGCCCGGCATCGGGGGCGGGCACCGCCACAGGACCGCTGCCGGCCAGGGCCTGACCCGCAAGCGCGGTCAGGTTCGGGGTGGTCATGTCGGGAAGGGACGGCATCACATGTGACCTATCTCGTCGGGGATGTCGTAAAAGGTCGGGTGGCGATACACCTTGCTGTTCGACGGGTCGTAAAGCGGCCCCTTTTCCGAAGGCGACGAGGCCGTGATGTCGTTCGAGCGGACCACCCAGATCGACACGCCCTCGTTGCGGCGGGTGTAGACGTCGCGGGCGTTGCGGATCGCCATCTCGGCGTCGGGGGCGTGCAGGCTGCCGACGTGGCGGTGGTTGAGGCCGTGCTGGCCCCGGATGAAGATTTCCCAAAGCGGCCATTCGCTGGACATGATAGCTCCTCCCGAAGCTGGGGATGTGGCTGGGACGGGCGCGGGCGGCGTCCGTTATTCGGCGGCGTGGCGGGCGGCGCGGGCGCGTTCGTCCGCCTTAGCGGCGTGGGCCATCAGCCCGTCGCGGAACCAGGCGCCGTCCTCCCAGGCCTTGACGCGGGCGCCCAGACGTTCGGCGTTGCAGGGACCGTTTCCGGCGATGACCGCGAAGAATTCCGACCAGTCGGGTTCGCTGAAATCGTAGCCGCCCTTGTCCTCGTTCCACTTCAGGTCCGGGTCGGGGACGGTCAGGCCCAGGTATTCGGCCTGCGGCACGGTCTGGTCCACGAACTTCTGGCGCAGCTCGTCATTGGTGTTCATCTTGATCTTCCACGCCATCGACTGCGCGGAATGGACCGAGTCCTTGTCGGACGGCCCGAACATCATCAGCGCCGGATACCAGAAGCGGTTCAGCGCGTCCTGCGCCATCGCCTTCTGCTCGGGCGTGCCAGCGCACATCTTCATCATGATGTCGTAGCCCTGCCGCTGGTGGAACGACTCCTCCTTGCAGATGCGGATCATCGCGCGGGCATAAGGGCCATAGGAGGTGCGTTGCAGCGGCACCTGGTTCATGATCGCCGCGCCATCGACCAGCCAACCGACCGCGCCCATGTCGGCCCAGGTCAGCGTGGGATAGTTGAAGATCGACGAATACTTCATCTTGCCGGAATGAAGCGCCTCCAGCAGTTCGTCGCGGCTGACCCCCAGGGTCTCGGCGGCGCAATACAGATACAGGCCGTGGCCCGCCTCGTCCTGGACCTTGGCCAGCAGGATCGCCTTGCGTTCCAGCGTGGGGGCGCGGGTGATCCAGTTGCCCTCGGGAAGCTGGCCCACGATCTCGCTATGCGCGTGCTGGCCGATCTGGCGGATCAGCGTCTTGCGATAGCCTTCGGGCATCCATTCCTTCGGCTCGATCTTCTCGCCCCGGTCGATGCGGTCCTGAAAGGCGATCTCCTCGGGCGTCATCTCGTCGCGGGACTTGGAACCTTCGGATTTGACAAGCTGTGCATACATGGCAGTCCTCCCCTTCAGACGCGTTCGATGATGATGGCGATGCCCTGGCCCACGCCCACGCACATGGTGCAAAGGCCGTATCGCCCGCCGGTGCGGATCAGCTGGTACATCGCGGTGGTGACAAGCCGGGCGCCGGACATGCCCAGCGGGTGGCCGATGGCGATGGCCCCGCCGTTCGGGTTCACGCGCGGATCGTCGTCGGCAAGTCCCAGGTCACGCAGCACGGCCAGCCCCTGTGCGGCAAAGGCTTCGTTCAACTCTATCACATCCATCGCGTCCAGCGACAGGCCCGCGCGCGCCAGAACCTTGCGCACCGCAGGCACCGGGCCGATGCCCATGACGCGGGGCTCCACCCCCGCCGCCGCCATGGCGATGATGCGGGCCTTGGGCGTCAGACCCTGGGCGCGGGCCGCGTCCTCGGACAGGATCGCCAGCGCGGCGGCGCCGTCGTTCACGCCCGAGGCGTTGCCCGCCGTCACCGTCAGGTCGGGACCGTTCACGCCCTTCAGCCGGGCCAGGGTTTCCACCGTGGTGCCGGGGCGGGGATGTTCGTCGGTGTCAAAGGTGAGGTGATCGCCCTTTTTCTGCGGGACATGCACCGGCACGATCTCGTCGCGAAAGACGCCTGCGGCCTGCGCGGCCGCCCAACGGTCCTGAGAGCGCGCTGCGAAGGCGTCCTGATCGGCGCGGCTGATGCCGTGATCGGCGGCCACGTTGTCGGCGGTTTCGGGCATCGAATCGGTACCGTAAGCCTTGCGCAGCGCGGGGTTCGGGAAGCGCCAGCCGATGGTGGTGTCGTAAACGGCGTTGCTGCGCGAGAAAGCCGTTTCCGCCTTGGGCATCACGAAAGGCGCGCGGGTCATGCTTTCCACGCCGCCCGCAACAACGAAATCGCAGTCGCCCGCCCGGATCGCGCGCGCCGCCATGCCGATGGCGTCCATGCCCGACCCGCACAGCCGGTTCACCGTGGTTCCCGGCACGCCGATGGGCATTCCGGCCAGCAGCACGGCCATGCGGGCGACGTTGCGGTTGTCCTCGCCCGCCTGGTTGGCGCAGCCCAGGATCACGTCGTCCACGGCAGACCAGTCGGCATCGGGGTTGCGCGTCATCAGCGCCTGCAAGGGCAGGGCGGCCAGATCGTCGGCCCGGATCGTCGCGAGCGCGCCGCCGTAACGGCCGACCGGCGTGCGGATCGCATCGCAGATGAAGGCTTCGGACATGCAGGATCCCCCCAAGGATGTTCGGCTGGCGGCGATGATTCTCCCAATTCATCGACCGATTGGTCAGCTTATAACAGGCCACACATTACATCGCCAAGAAAAATGTGCATCGGCCTGTAATGTTTCAAGCCAGCGCCTTCAGCCGCGCCTCGGTCCGGGGGGTGGCCTCGGGCAGAGGGCCGTTCTCGTCCTCCATCACGCGGGCGACATGGGGTTCGGACAGGGGGGTCAGGGCGGTGTAAAGGTTGCGGAACAGGGCCTGCGCGTCGGTTCCGGGCCAGTCGGGGGGCAGCGCCCCGGGCGGCAGGCCGGGGTCGCGCAGCAGGACGCCGCGGTAAAGGTGAACCAGCAGCAGGCGGGCGATCAGCGCATCCTCGGGTGACAGGGCAGGGCCTTCGGCCAGAGGGCCGAAACGGTCCAGCACGGTGCGGTAACCACGGGCAAGCGCGGCCAGATCCCAGAACGCCGCCAGCCTGGGCAACTGGTCCAGCCCCGCCACGGGAACCGCGCGCAGGGCCAGCCCGCCGGTGGCGGGTGAGCCGCCTCGCGCCGGGCAGATCCACAGGTCGCCCGCCATCCGGGCCATGCGGTGGCGGCGGGCCAGATCCTCGGGCATGTCGGGGTCCAGCATCACCAGCCAGTCGCCCGAGGGTTGGGGCCGCGCATAAAGCAGCCGCGCGGCATCGGCAAATTCCGCGCGGGCGGCGGGCGCCAGGCGGTAGAAGCTGCGCCGGCCCACGCGCTCGCCTTCCAGCCGTCCCGCCGCGACCAGGCGGGACACGGCCGTGCGCACCAGGTTCTCGCTGATGCCGATACGGGCGCAGATCGCGATCAGGCTGCCGATCCACAGCACTTCGCCGCGCGGAACGACCACGTCGCCATAAACGGTGACGATAAAGGATCCGGCGGTGATCGGAAGATCGGCCGTCAGGCGCTGGATCAGAGGGGTGGGGGTCATCGCGGGTCCGGGCGTCGTTCACGGCCCAGGCCTAAAGGCAAACCGTCCGTTTTATCAAGGGCATCCCGCGCGGCCGGGCCGGACAGGCGCAAGAACGGCAGGGAAGGGCCTGCCGCTTTCCGGTTTCCGCGCGATGCCTTGCGCCGGGGCGGCTCAGCGGCCGCCTTTTGTCTTGGGATCGTGGGTGTGATGGCTGTCACGCACCCCGCCGCCGCCCGAAACATCCGAATCCGGGCCGTTGGTCGGCTCGCCGGGCGCGGGCCCCCGGTTTTCGGTGGGATCGGGAAGGTCGGGGCGCTGGTGGCTGCTGCCGGGACCGCCGTGATGGCGGTTGGCGGCATCGGATTTGTTCGCTGTGGACATCGCGTCACCTGTCCTGCTGATGGCCTTGGTTGGTGGTGTTCTGCTTGATGTTCCCTTGCCGCCCCTGCTGGTCCAGGTTGCGCTGGCGGGGATCGGGAACGGCGTCGTCCGTCGGCGCGCCCCGCTTGGCAGGGTCGCCCGGGCCTTTGGTGCTGCGGTTCGCCGGGGGAACGGGTGGAAGTCGCTGGGCCATGATGCTTCTCCTGTGGGTCGGGGTTAACCCGCCCGGGGCGCATTTTGTTTCAACGCCCGGCGCAAGCCCGCCTTGACCCCGCGCCGCCCTTGCGGTTTTCAGGGGTTCGCCAGACCCTTTCCGAAGCCGGGCTGCCCGGCCGGCGCGCCGGTGCCTGCCTGCAACACAAAAGGAAAACGACATGACCATTCTTGCCGTGGGGGCCCAAGCCGCCGACCAGCCGCTGGACCGCATGGAGATCACCCGCCGCGCGGTGGGCGCCCATGACGTGCGGATCGAGATCGTTTATTGCGGCATCTGCCATTCCGACCTGCACCAGGTGCGCAGCGAATGGGCGGGCACGCTGTATCCCTGCGTGCCGGGGCACGAGATCGTGGGCCGCGTCGCCGCCGTGGGCGGCCATGTCACCACCCACAAGGTTGGCGACCTGGTGGGCGTCGGCTGCATCGTGGACAGCTGCCAGCATTGCGCCGAATGCGACGAAGGGCTGGAGAATTACTGCGACGGCATGGTCGGCACCTATAACGGCCCGACCGCCGACGCGCCGGGCCATACGCTGGGCGGCTATTCGCAAGCCATCGTGGTCCATGAACGCTATGTCCTGAAGATCACCCACCCCGAGGAGCAGCTGGCCGCCGTGGCGCCACTGCTCTGCGCGGGGATCACCACCTGGTCGCCGCTGCGCCACTGGGGCGCGGGACCGGGCAAAAAGGTGGGCGTGGTGGGCATCGGGGGCCTCGGGCACATGGGCCTGAAGCTGGCGCACGCCATGGGCGCGCATGTGGTGGCCTTCACGACCTCGCCCGACAAGACCGCCGACGCGAAGGCGCTTGGCGCGGACGAGGTGGTGGTGTCGCGCAACGCGGACGAGATGGCGGCCCATGCGCAAAGCTTCGACCTGATCCTGAACACGGTGGCGGCCCCGCACGATCTGGACGCGTTCCTGGCGCTGCTCAAGCGCGACGGAACCATGGTTCTGGTGGGGGCGCCCGCGACCCCGCATCCCTCGCCCAACGTCTTCAACCTGATCATGCGCCGCCGTTCCCTGGCGGGCTCGATGATCGGCGGCATCCCCGAAACGCAGGAGATGCTGGATTTCTGCGCCGAACACGGCATCACCGCCGATATCGAGATGATCCGCGCCGACGGGATCGAGGACGCCTATGAACGGATGCTGAAGGGCGACGTGAAGTACCGCTTCGTCATGGACATCGCCACCATCGCGCGATGAGCTTGCGAAGGGCGGCGGCGAACGCCGTCCTTTTCCGAAAGGAGACGCCGCATGAAGATCACCCGCCCGGGCCAGACGCCCTCGACCTCTGGTCCCGCCGACTGGTTCACCGGCACCGTCCGCATCGACCCGCTGTTCGCGGCCGAGGCGCCGGGCCGGGCGGCGGGGGCCCATGTCACCTTTGAACCCGGCGCCCGCACCGCCTGGCACACCCATCCCGCAGGCCAGACGCTGATCGTGACCTTCGGGCGCGGCCTTGCGCAGCGCGAAGGCGGCCCGGTCGAGGAGATCCGCGCGGGCGACGTTGTCTGGTTCCCGGCGGGCGAGAAGCACTGGCACGGCGCCGCCCCCGACACCGCCATGAGCCACATCGCCATCCAGGAAAGCATCGACGGAACAACCGTCACCTGGATGGAAAAGGTGGCGGATAACGATCACCGGGGCTGAGGCGCGTCATTCCTGCGCGCGCAGCACCCGGGCCGGGCGGGCCGACAACGGGCGCAGCGCGAAGACCAGGCCCGCGGCCAGGGTCGCCAGAACACCGCCCGCGACGATCGCCAGGGCCGATCCCGGGGCGGGGCGATAGTCCATCTCCATCACCTGTGTCAGGACCGCCCATGACGCCAGGGCGGCGACCGCGACCGCGACCAGCCCCGCCGCCGCGCCCATCAGCACGGACCGCAGCGCAAAGCTGGCCAGCACCCGGCCCCGCGTGGCGCCAAGGGTCTTCAGCACCGCCGCCTCGAAGACGCGGGGGCCTTCGCCCGCCGCCGCCGCGCCGATCAGCACGGCAAAGCCGGTGGCCAGAGTCGCCACCGCCGCCATCGAGGTCGCCCGGGCCAGCGCGGCCATCGCCTCGGCCACGCGCCCGGCCACCTCGCGCACGCCCACGGCGGTGATGTTGGGATAGGCGTTCGAGATTTCGCGCAGGATGCGTCCCTCGGCGGCGGGGTCGGCATGAAGGGTGGCGATATGGGTATGGGGCGCGGCGCCAAGGCTGGCCGCGTCGAAGATCATGACAAAGCCGATCCCGCCGCTGCGGAAATCCAGCTGCCGGAAATTCGCGACGGTGGCGGTGATGTCGCGCCCCAGGACGTTGACCGTGATCCGGTCGCCCAGGTTCAGGCCCAGTTCGGCGGCCTCGTCGGCGCCGAAGCTGACCAGCGGCGGGCCCGCATGATCGTCCGCCCACCATTCGCCCGCCGTCAGCGCCGTGCCCGGGGGCGGGGCGGCCGCATAGCTGACGCCGCGGTCGCCGCGCAAGACCCAGTGATCGCCCCATTCGCGGGCCGGGACGCCGTTGATGGCGGTGATGATCCCGCGCAGCGACGGGGCGGTCTCGACCTGGTCGGCGCCGGGTTCGGCGTCCAGCCGGTCCAGGAAACCTTTCAGCTGGTCGGGCTGGATGTCGATGAAAAAGAAGGACGGCGCCCGTTCGGGCATCTCGGTGGCGATCGCGCGGCGCAGGTTGGCGTCGATCTGTCCGACCGTGGCCAGAACCGTCAGGCCGAGGCCCAGCGACAGGACCACCGCCGTCGCGCCTTCCTGCGGGCTGCCGACGGCGCCAAAGGCCAGGCGCAGCGCGGTGCGCCCGCGCAGCAGCGGATGGCGCGCCAGCCGCCGGGCCAGCGCGCGCAGGCCATGCGCCGCCAGCGCCAGGGCCGCCAGCGCCCCCGCGACCCCCGCCGCCGAGGCCAGGGCCAGCCGGGGCGCCGACGCCATAAGCGTGGCCGTCCCGATCAGCGCCGCCACGGCCAGCGCCAGCGCCAGCAGATAAAACCCGCGCGGCCGGGCGCGCGCGCCTGTCCCGATGCCGCGGAACAGGGCTGCGGCGCGCACCCGCTCCACCCGCGCCAGGGGCAGCAGGATGAAGATCAGCGCGGTCAGGACGCCGTAAAGCGCCGCCTCGGCCAGGGGGGCGGGATAAAGGGCGAACTCCGCCGGGATCGGCAGGCGCGCTTGCAGCAGGGGCGCGGCGGCCAGCGGTCCAAGCCCGCCCAAAGCCAATCCGCCCGCAACCCCCACCAAGGTCAGCAGGCCGATCTGCATCAGATAGACGGCGACGATGGTGCGCCCCTCGGCCCCCAGGGTCTTCAGCGTGGCGATGACGGGGGTCTTGCTCTCCAGATAGCTTTGCACCGCCGAGGACACGCCGATCCCGCCGACCGCCAGCCCCGCAAGCCCGACAAGCACCAGGAACGAACCCAGCCGATCCACGAAGCGTTCAACCCCCGGCGCGCCGTTGCGGCTGTCGCGCCAGCGCATTCCCGCCCCCTCGAACCGCTCGGTGGCGGCGGCGCGCAGCCCGTCCAGGCCGTCGCCGGGGCGCAGGATCAGGCGATAGCTGGTCTCGAACAGGGTGCCGGGCGCCAGCAGCCCCGATCCGGCAAGGCCCGAGGTCGGCACAAGCGTGCGCGGTCCAAGCCCGAAGGTCGATCCGAGCGCGTCGGGTTCCCTGACCAGCGCGGCCATCAGGACGAAATCCTGGACGCCCAGCCGGAAGCGGTCGCCCGTGGCCAGCCCCAGCCGGTCGATCAGCAGCGGATCCATCGCCGCGCCCGGCAGGCCGCCGCGCCCGGCCAGGACATCGGCGACGGGCATCGGCGGATCGAACCGCGCCTGCCCGTAAAGCGGCCATGCGCCGTCGATGCCCTTGACCTGGGTCAGGGCCCGCTCGGCGTCTCCGCCCGGACCTGCCACGGCCATCGACCGGAAATCGACCACCTCGGACAGGCGCGCGGCACGGGATTCCATCCAGGCCCGCTCGTCGGCATCGGCGAAGCGATAGGTCAGGCGCAGTTCCGCGTCCCCTCCCAGCAGCACCGCGCCTTCGCGCGACAGGCCGGCGGCAATGGCGGCGCGCACCGATCCGACCGCCGCGATGGCGCCGACGCCCAGCGTCAGGCACAAAAGGAAGATCCAGAAGCCCGCCAGCCCGCCGCGCAGTTCGCGCCGGGCGATGCGCCAGGCGACGGTCATGACGCGGCCCGGCGGTGGCTGTCGCAGCCCTCGACCCGGCCGTCGCGCAGGCGGACCACCCGGTCGCAGCGCGCGGCCAGGTCATGGGCATGGGTGACAAGCACCAGCGTCGCCTCGTGACGGTCGCGCAAGCCGAACAGCAGGTCCATGATCACCTGGCCGCTGGCGCCGTCCAGATTGCCGGTCGGCTCGTCCGCCAGAAGGATCGCGGGGCGCGGCGCGGTGGCGCGGGCCAAGGCCACCCGCTGCTGTTCCCCGCCCGACATCTGCGCGGGATAATGATCCATCCGCGTGCCCAGGCCCACGGCGCGCAGCTCGGCCGCGGCGCGGCCGAAAGGGTCGGGCTGGCCCGCCAGCTCCAACGGGGTGGCGACGTTTTCCAGCGCGGTCATGGTCGGGATCAGGTGGAAGGACTGGAACACAACGCCCATGCGGCCCCGGCGGAACCGGGCCAGCGCGTCCTCGTCCAGCGCGGTCAGGTCATGGCCCAGGGCCGCGACCGTCCCGCCCGTCGCGCGTTCCAGCCCGCCCATCAGCATCAGAAGCGAGGACTTGCCCGACCCCGAGGGGCCGACCAGCCCCAGGCTTTCGCCCCGGTGGACATCCAGCGAAATGCCCCGCAAGATTTCCACAAGCCCGGCATTGCCCTGCAAGGTCAGGGAAACATCCCTCAGCGACAAAACCGGATCGGTCATGAACATCCTTCCCGAAAACCCGCCTTTCCTGCCATTTAGGGTGCGCCGCCGTTCTGGCAAGCGGCAATGGCGCGGCATCGTCGCGGCGCTTGTCCTGGCGGCCCTGCCCGCAGCGGCCCCGGCCCAGGAACCGCTGCGGCTGGCGGCCCTGGGGGATTCGCTGACCCAGGGCTATGGCCTGCCCGCCGACCAGGGGCTGGTGCCGCAGTTGCAGGACTGGCTGCGGGGGGCCGGCCATGACGTGATCGTGATCAACGCGGGCGTCAGCGGCGACACCACGGCGGGGGGCCTGTCGCGGCTGGACTGGACCCTGGCCGACAAGCCCGACGCCATGATCGTGGCGCTTGGCGGCAACGACCTGCTGCGCGGCATCGACCCCGCGACCAGCCGGGCCAACCTGGACGCCATTCTCACCCGCCTGAAGGCCGAAGGGGTGCCCGCCATGCTTGTGGGCCTGTCCCCGCCCGGCAACTATGGCCCCGACTTCCAGCAGCAGTTCGCGGCCATGTTTCCCGACCTGGCGCGGGACCATGGCGCGGCGCTTTATCCCGACCTGCTGTCCCCCATCACGCAACGGTACGCGGCGGGGGAAAGCTATCGCGAGCTGATGCAGGACGACGGCCTTCATCCGAGCGCCGCCGGGGTGAAGGCCATCGTCGCGGCCCTGGGACCGGCGGTCGGCGAATGGCTGCAAGACACCATGGCGTCCGCGAACTGACGCCGCCGGGCGCCTTTTCGCCGGAAAGGGAGGAAACTAACATTTGTTGCCGGACGCCGGTTCATCCGGCAGGTGACGCAAGGGAGTTAATCCCATAATGTCTGCCCCATGGCGGCCGTTCGGAGCCAAATGTCGCGCCGACGCGTTCGCCTGCCGAGCCTGTCGCCGGGAGGGTCGATGACATCGGAATGCCTGCGTATCCTTGTGGTCGAGGATGACTTTTTCGCCGCCGACAAGCTGTCCCGGGAAATCCGCGCCGAGGGCGACGCGGTGGTGGGGCCGTTTGCCGACGTGCATGACGCGATCCAGCGGGTCGGGCTGGTGCAGGCGGCCATCCTGGACGTGCAGGTCCAGAACGAAAGCTCGTTCCAGGTGGCGGATTCTCTGGCCCATCACGGCATACCCTTTGTTTTCCTGACCGGCCACGACCCGCAGGCCGTTCCGGCCCGGTTCCCGCGCCGCCATGTCTACACAAAGCCCACCCACGCGGCGCCGCTGCTGCACGACCTTCACGAACAGCACCGGGCCTTGGTCCCGCAGGACAACATCGACAGCATCGAGAACACCGTGATCGAGATGATCCGCCGGTCGCGGGCGGTGATGCCCGACGAATCCTCGGCCGACCGCCTGGTCGAGGCGGCGCTGCTGCGCGCCATCGCAGAAACCGCCGAAAGCCGGATGGAAGGCGATCTCAGCGCCCGCCTGCTGGATCTGCTGGACGACGAATACAGCCGGCGCGGCAGGATGCACCTGCAATAGCCGGGCTGCGGACGGCACCGTGGATCGACAAGGCGATCATTGCTCCGGGGGGTGACGGGGCGACGACCGCGCGGTCAGCAGGGCGTCGCGCAGGCGCGCCGCCAGTTCCCGAAGCCGCTGCGGAACCACCTCATGCTCGGCACGGCGGCTCAAGTCCTTCAACCGCTTTTCCAGGTCGCCGCTGGTCTTTGCGTCCTTGCCCATATCGCGCCTCGTTCTGGGGATCCCGGCTCCGTGGCGGCCCCAACCGCGGGACGCCGCCTTTGTTCCCGGACCCGGCCCGCCGATCCCGTTTCTGGCGGAAAAGCCGTGTTCCGGCCGCATCCGGCCTTTCCGCGTGCAGATCGCCGCCGCGATTTCTATCTTGCGCTGCCACCATCGGCCGATCTGGAACGTTTATCCCTGATGGATCACGCCGCCGCACAATCATCGCCCTGGCCGCCTGGCCCCAGCCGGATGGCCGCCCGCGTGCGCGCGCACGACTGGGCGGCGACGCCCCTGGGCCCGGCGGACCAGTGGCGGCCCGAACTGAAGATGGCGGCCATGATCGTGCTGGAGTCGGGCTTTCCGGCGGCGCTTGTCTGGGGCGACCATCTCGTCACGCTCTACAACGACGCCTATGTGCCGGTTCTGGGCGGCAAGCCGGATGCGCTTGGCGCGTCCTTCGCGGACATCTGGCGGGAAGCCTGGCACCGCATCGGCCCGATCGCGCGCCTGGCCCTGGCGGGCGAGGCCGCCTTTGCCGAGGATCTTCCCCTGGCGCTCGACCGCGGCCGCGGCCCCGAACGGGCCTGGTTCACCTTTTCCTGTAGCCCGGTCCGCGACGCGGCGGGCGGCGTGCTGGGCTTCATCGACACCGTTGTCGAAACGACGGCCCGCCAGGTTCCCGCAGCCGCGCGGGAAGCCGCCCGGCAAAAGCACCGCGGCACCAACGGGCCGCCGCCCGACGTGCTGAACGCGATGGTTGAGGGGTTTGCGCTGCTCGGCCCCGATTTCGCCATTCTCGATGTGAACGACCGCACGGCGGGCCTTGGCGGCCGTTCGGCCAGTCAACTGGTCGGCCGGTCGCATTGGGACGCCTTTCCGGGGACCGAGCATTCCGCCCTTGGCGATCTTTACCGGCGCGTCATGCGGGACCGGGTGCCGGGATCGCTTGAACACCGCTGCGCCCGGCCGGACGGACGCGAGATGTGGCTGGAGGCGTGCGCCTATCCCGCCCCGGACGGCGGCCTGGCCGTTTTCTGGCACGACGTGACCGCCGCCAAGCGCGACGACGAGGCCCTGCGCGCCAGCCAGGAACGCCAGGCCTTTCTGCTGACGCTGTCGGATGCCTTGCGGGCGGAACCCGATGCGGACGGGATCGCGACCCGCGCCCTGCGGATGCTGTCGGGGCAGATGCGGCTTGACCGCTGCCATGTCGCGTCCTGCTGCCCGGCCGGGGACCGGGCCGACGTGATCCACCAGATGGGCAACGACCGCGTTGCCCCGCTGCCCCGCCAGCTCCGCTTGTCCGGCTTTCCGCAAACGGTCGAGCAGATGCGGACCCGCACGGTGGTGGTCGAGAACGATGCCGAACGCCCCGGTCTTTCTCCGGCCGAGCGGCGGAACGGCCGGCAACTCGGGATGCGCGCCTTTGTTGCGCCAAGGCTGCGGCCCGGCGCGAACGGCCGGTTGTGGTCGATGGCCGCCGTATCGGCCACCCCGCGGCGCTGGACCCGGGACGAGATCGCCCTGGTCGAGGAGGTGGCCGAGCGAACCTGGGACGCCATGGAACGCGCCCTGGCCGAAGCCGCGCTGCGCGAACGCGAAAGCCAGTTCCGGTCCCTGTTCGACGCGATCGACGAGGCCGTGCTGGTCACGGAACCCGTTCCCCCGCGTCCCGACGGCCTGCGCGACTGGCGCCTTGTCGCGATGAACCGGAGGGCGCAGTCGATGTTCGGCAGGTCCGACCTGACCGGCCAGTCGGTCCGCGACAGCTTCCCGGACCAGGACGAGGGGTGGTACGACATCTGCGAACAGGTGTTCCGCACCGGCGCGGAAGCCCGCTTCGAACGCGAGGCGGTTTCCCTGGGCAAGGTGCTGGAGATGTTCGTCACGCGGGTCGAGACCGCCTCGGGCGCGCACAACCTGATGGTGGTGATGCAGGACGTGACCGAACGCCGCCGCATGACCGACGCCCTGCGCCGCAACGAGGAACGGCAGCTCTTTCTTCTGAAGCTCAGCGACACGTTGCGCCATCTGACCGACCCGGACGAGATCACGGGCGCCGCGATGCGCCTGCTGGGACAGGCGGTGGCCGCAAGCCGCGCTTATTACGTCGGATGGCCCCCCGGCGCGGATCACGGCGAGGTGGCAAGCGACTTCGCCGTGCCGGGCCTGCATAGCCTGGCGGGACGTTATCCGAAGGACGCGTTCCGGTCGGCCTATGACAGGATCTCGCAAGGCCGCACCTGGATCGTCGAGGATGCGGCAAGCGATGCCGAACTGGCGGCCGCCGAACGGCAATACTACCTCGACAACGGCGTCGCGGCCTGGATCGACGTGCCGCTGGTCAAGCAAGGACAGCTGATCGCAGCCCTTTGTCTGGTCCAGGCGCAGGCGCGGCGCTGGACAACCGGCGAGATCGCCCTGGCCGAGGAGGTGGCCGAGCGCATCTGGGCCGCCATCGAACGCGGCCGGGCCGAAACGGCCTTGCGCGCCAGCGAGGAACGCTTCCGCGAATTCGGCGACAACAGTTCCGACGCGCTGTGGATCGTGGACGCCGAGACGCTGCGTCTGGAATATCTCAGCCCCGCCTTCGAGACGATCTGGGGGGAAAGCCGCGCGGCGGCGATGGCGGATCTGTCGCGCTGGTCCGACCTGATCCATCCCGACGACCGCGAAACCGCGCTCCGGGCGATGCCGCGCCTGTTGGCGGGGCAATCCTTTGTCGCCGAATACCGCATCAGGCGGCCCGACGGCGAGGTCCGATGGATCCGCGACGCGGGCTTTCCGATCATGGAAAACGGCGCCGTCAAGCGCGGCGGCGGCATCGCCCAGGACGTAACGGACCTGAAGCGTATCGAGGCCGCGCTGCGCGACAGCGAGGCGCGGCTGCGCCGCTTCGGCGAGGCGTCGCAGGACGTTCTGTGGATCCGCGATGCCGAAACGCTGCAATGGCAATACCTGACCCCCGCCTTCGAACAGGTTTACGGCCTGGACCGCCGAAAGGCGCTGGCCGGGGACAACTACCGCAACTGGCTGGACCTGATCGTCCCCGAGGACCGCGCCCATGCCGCCGAAAACATCCGGCGCGTGCGGGACGGCGCGCAGACCGCCTTTGAATACCGCATCAGGCGGCCCGCCGACGGCGCGATCCGCTGGCTGCGCAACACCGACTTCCCGATCCCGAACGAGGCGGGAAACGTGACCCTGATCGGCGGCATCGGCCATGACCTGACCGAATTGCGCGAAACCGAACTGCGCCTGCACGCCCTGATCGAGGGCATTCCGCAACTGGTCTGGCGGGCGGGCGCCCCCGGCCGCTGGTCCTGGGCCAGCCCGCAATGGACCGCCTATACCGGGCAGCACGAGGCGGACAGCCGGAACTGGGGCTGGCTGGAACCCCTTCACCCCGATGATCGCGGCGCGGCGCGCGCGGCATGGGACCAGGCTGTCGGGCAGGGGCGGCTGGACGTGGAATGCCGCATCCGCAGCCACCGGGATGGCGCCTATCGCTGGTTTCAGACCCGGGCGGTGCCGGTCCGCGACGAAGCGGGCGACATCGCCGAATGGGTGGGCACCTCGACCGATATCGACGAACTGCGGGACTTGCAGGCGCGCCAGGGGGTCATGGTGGCCGAGTTGCAGCACCGGACGCGCAACCTGATCACCGTGATCAGCGCGATCTCGCGCCAGACGATCGACGAGGCGGCCTCGCTGAACGATTTCCGGCACCGCTTCGACGACCGGCTGGCGGCTCTGTCGCGCGTTCAGGGGCTGCTGTCGCATCTGTCCGCGGGGCAGCGCGTGACCTTTGACCAGCTGCTCGGGTCCGAACTGTCGGCCCTCGGCGCGCCCGAGGGCAAGGTGACGCTGGACGGCCCCCGGGGTGTGACGCTGCGCTCGGCGACGGTGCAGACCTTTGCGCTGGCCTTGCATGAACTGGCGACCAACGCCCTGAAACACGGGGCGCTGGCCTGCCCGGACGGACATCTGGCGATCCGCTGGACGGTGGCGCGCGGGGAGGACGGGCAGCACCGCTTGCGGGTCGATTGGCGCGAAACGGGCGTTCCCATGCCCGCCGCGGGGAACCGTCCGCAGGAGGGCGGCTATGGGCGCGTGCTGATCGAACGCGCGCTGCCCTATCAACTGAAGGCCGCGACCACCTATGATCCGACGCCCGACGGCGTGCATTGCACAATCGACGTGCCGACATCCGCCCCGGCCCGCGACCGGATGGGGCCATGAGCACGTCCCCCCTGACCGGGCCTCTGTTCGGCCGCCGCATCCTTGTCGTCGAGGACGACTTCCTGATCGCCGAGGAGGTCCGCCATGATCTGGAACAGGCGGGCGCCGTGGTGGTCGGCCCCGCCCCGTCGGTCGAAAAGGCGCTGCGGCTGCTGGACGTCGATCCGGCCATCGAGGCCGCCGTGCTGGACGTGAACCTGAATGGCGAGCAGAGCTTCCCGGTCGCCGCACGGCTTCGGGCGGCGGCGATCCCGTTTCTGTTCGCGACCGGCTACAACCCGGCCGATCTTCCGGCGGAATGGCGCCAAGCCCCTGTCGCGACAAAGCCGTTGGAGATCGCCCATGTCGCCCGGCTTCTGGAACCGGACAAGCCGGCATAGCGCCCGGACCGGCCGCCCGCCATTCCTGCGGCAAGAACGCGGCACATGTGACGGGGCATCGCATCGTTTCCCGTCCAACGGCAGAAAAGCCCGGCGCGGGCAAAGCTTGCAAGTTCCGGGCGGCGCTGTCGCCGGGCAGGGCAGCAGACCCGCACCCGGCTTGGAAAAAGTGCTGCCCGGGGGGTCCGGGGCTTTCACGCCGTCCGGGTGTGGCGAGGCGGACTGGCCTGCCTGAACGGGGGCCATCGGACATGCCGCCCTTCCGCGACCCGGAAAGGCCGGCGCCCGGGTAGGACGGCGCGACTAGCGCAGGACGGCCCCGGGCAAGCGGCCATTTCCGCCGCCCGGCTGTCCGTCAGGGACCGGCCCTGGCCCACGCGCGACAGGAACAAGGGCAGGTCGTGTCGCGGCGGCCGCGTGGGCTTCCCGCGACCGGCACGGTGTGGGCGTGAAAGGCGCAAAGCGCGCTTCCGCCGCCGAAGGCAAGGCGGTGCGTGGTGCGGTCAACCCAGCCGTTGCTGGATGGCCCGCAGCATGGACATATGAGAGTCGATCGCCGGAACCGCCACGATGGAGGCGCCCTGCGCCCGGGGATCGCTGCCGTTCTGGGCATAGCCCGCGTGAAGGGCGCGCAGCTGTTCGTGCCCGGTCATCTGGCCTTGCAGATACATGTTGTCGAACTCCGCACCCGACAGGGCCGACAGCTGTTCCATCATGGCGGCATGTTCCGCCGTCAGCTGCTCGGACGGGGCGGCGCCAAAGGCGGTGGCGACGGCCTCCTGCTCGGACACTTCAAGCGCGGCAAAGGCCTTGACCGCCGCGTCCGCGGCCTTGTCGGCCGCCATCCGGCTGCTGAGAAGAGCAAAGTTCCCGGCCAGCAGGATGTTCTGCTTTTCCGCGTCGGTTCCGGTCTGCGCATAGGCCAGCCGGGCGACGGGCATCACGGCGGCCAGGGCTCCGGCCGCGAAAAGCGTTCTACGTTCCATCGGCGTCTCTCCATTGATGTGGACGACATGCAAACCGGCGAACAATCGTCATGTTCCGGCGCTTGCTTTTTGTTGGCTGTGTTCCCGGCTGCGGACCGGGGAATGTTGCCGGTGTCGGGGGCGCCTTGACGGCCCGATTTGCCCCTTGCCGGACATTCGGCCGGAACTTTGCCTGATATGACAGGTTCTTCGGTCACTTCCCCTGTGGATTTTACGAAGGAGACATACGATGACCAAGCTTCTGACATCGACCGCGCTGATCGCCATGCTTGCCGGCCCGGCCCTGGCGCAAACGACGGCAGAGCCGGCCCCCGCGACCGAGGCGCCCGCCACCACCATGACCACGACCACGACCGCGCCCGCATCGGCGGCGGGCGGTTTTGGCTACACGGCGGCGCCGACCGACATGTCGGCCGACGATTTCATCGAAAAGAACCTTTACGTGTCCGAAACAGATCCCGACACCACCGCGACCTATAACGATGCCGACGAAGGTTGGGACAGCATCGGCGAGATCGACGACCTGGTGATCAGCGAAACCGGCGAGATCAAGGCCGTGCTGGTCGACATCGGCGGCTTCCTGGGCATGGGAGAGAAAACCGTCTCGGTTTCGATGGACCAGCTGCGGGTGATCCGCGACGGCGATTCCGAGGACGATTATTTCATCGTCTTCACCGCCGACCGCGCCGCGCTTGAAAGCGCGCCCGCCTTCGAATGGCCCCAGCGGGACTGACATCTGGCCCTGCCGCGCAGGCCAAAGGCCCGGGGATGCCCGGGCCTTTTCCATGCGTCACGCCTGCCGTCCCGGCCATCCGCAAGGCCAGCGTCCGTGACGGGGATCGTCCCAGGCGGGCATGTCCAGCCAGGGATACCAGCACAGGCCCGCGACGGGCACGCCCGACAACGCGATCTCGGCTTGGACATGGGCCAGCCAGCCCCAACGGTCGCGGACATGGGGGAAGCGCCGGCGCGCGGCGGGCAATCCCTCGTGCCAGCCCGTTTCCGTGATCATCACCGGCAGGCGGTATCGGTCGGCCACCGCGCGCAGGACGCGGTGCAGCGGCTCGACGGCGTGATGGGGGTAATAGTTGACGCCGACCATCCGCACATGGCCGCTGGCGACCAGCCGGTCGGTCGCCTTGAAGACATTGGGGTGCAGGTGGTGGAACGGATCGCAGGTGGCAAAGCGGGGCCGGGCCGGCAGGCAGGCCGCGGTCGCCATGATCCTCAGCGCCATGTCGGTCGCGCGCCCCGGCGTCATGCCCGACACCCGCCGTCCGACCGAAGGTTCGTTCACGGCGATGGCCCAGGCATCGGGGGGCAGGGCCAGGCAGCAGGCGACCGCGTGCCGGACGGGGCGCGGCGGGGCGTCGAAATGGACGAAATCCCAGATGACGGGAAAGCCCCGGGGCGCGGCATTCACGCGCGCGGCGATGTCGTGGCGCCAGGACAGCCCGTCCCGCGCGCCCGCGACCCCCTGATCCCGCGCCACGGCGTAATGATGCCCCATGGCGCCCTGCGGCAGGTGGTTCGTGGAATCCAGCAGATCGTGGCCGTTCCAGTGCAGCCGGCCGCATTCGAAGCCCGCCAGGATCGGGGCGGGGCCTTGGGCCGGAAGAAAGGCCTGTCCGGGAAAAGCGGCGACATTCATCGGCCTTGCCTGAACCACAGGCCCGTGGGGAATTCAATGCCGGTGAACACGGATCGGGCGCCGCCGTTCCCCCGGGGCCGCCGGGTTCCCATATGGGCGCCATGACCGACGATCCCCTCTGCCCCCTTTGCCTGCGCCCGATCCCGCCCGGCGTGCCGCAAAGCCTGCATCATCTGATCCCGCGGTCCCGGGGCGGCGCCAAGGGGCCGGTCGTGCTGCTGCACCACATCTGCCACAAGGAAATCCACGCGGCGATCGGCGAAAAGGATCTGGCCCGCAGCTTCAACACGCCCGAGGCGCTGCGCACCCATCCCCGACTGGCCGCATTTGCCGAATGGGTCAGCCGCCGCCCGCCGGGCTTCCTGTCGCGCGTCCCCGGCGGCACGCGTCGGAAACGGCGCTAGGGCGGCGCCGTTTGCGTCCGGGAAGGGGCGGCATCGCCGCCACGGACGATGCCGTCCCGCGACCGCGACCCAATCGGATTGAAGCGCCCCCGGGCGACAGGATAGCAATCGCCGGGCTTTCGAAGCCCCTGGGCCTGGGCGGCAATCGCCGCCGGGCCGTCAGCCGTAATCGACCCAGACTCCGCCCGCGTCGGCGGAGCGCACGCAATGTTCCACCCAGCGGACGCCCTCGACCCCTGCCGCGATGCCGGGAAAGCGCAGGCCGGACACGCGGGACGGCTCGCCGTCCTCATGAGCCTCGATGGCCAGGGCAAAGCGGTAGTGCAGGTTCGCCCAGGCGTCGAACAGCCCCTCGGGATGACCCGCGCCGATGCGGTCGTCCGCCAGCGCCTGCGGGTGCAGATAGGGCATCCCCCGGTCCAGCAGGCGCGCGGGTTCGCCCTGGATTTCCAGCCGCAGCTGGTTGGGATGTTCGTCCCACCATTCGACCGAGCCCCTGGACCCCACCACCCGCACCTTCTGGCTGTGCATCGCCCCCGCGTTCACCGCCGAGGTCCAGCAGGTGCCGACCGCGCCCGTGTCGTATTCCATCAGCACGGTTGCGTTGTCCTCCAGCGGCGCGCGGGACGCGACAAAGCTTTGCCGCGTGCAGAGCAGCCGCCTGATCCGCAGATCCGGGCAGATCACCTGGGCGATGTACAAGGGATGCGTTGCCAGATCGCCCAGGACATAGCTGGGTCCGGCAAAGGCCGGATCGACGCGCCAGCGGGTGGCCGGACTGTCCCCTTCCACCGCCTGGCTGTGGAAGCCGTGGGCGAATTGCAGGGTGACGATGCGGATCCTGCCCAGGGTGCCGTCGGCGACCAGGCGGGCGGCTTCCTCGATCATCTGGTGGCCGGAATAGCCGTAGGCCACGCCCACCACCAGGCCGCGTTCGGCGGCGATGGCTTGCAGGTCCAGCGCCTCGGCGGTGGTGAAGGTCAGGGGCTTTTCGCAGATGACGTGGAGCCCGGCCAGCAGCGCGGCGCGGGTGATCGGATAATGGGTGTTGTTCGGCGTGGCGACGGTCACGCAGCGGATGCCGTCGGAACGCGCGGATTCCGCGGCAAACATCGTCCCGTAATCGCGATAGCAGCGGTCGGGGTCCAGGCCCAGTTCGACCCCGAAATCGCGGCCTCGGCCGGGGTCCAGGTCGAAGGCCCCGGCCTTCAGGTCGAAATAGCCGTCGCGCAGGGCGGCGGACCGGTGGACATAGCCGATCTGGCTTCCCTTGCCGCCGCCCACCATGCCCCAGCGGATCGCGGATTTCGTCAAGCGGGTGCCGTTGATCATCGGGCGGTCTCCTGGGAGGGGCGGGCAAAGCCCACGGTTTCAAGATAACGGCGGGATTTCCCGACATCGGCCAGCGATCCGCCCGCGTTCAGCGGGTCGCGTTCCTGTTCCACGGTGACGAAGCCGGCATAGCCGCGCCGGTCCAGCAGGGTCTTGATCGCGGGATAGTCGATGCAGCCGTCGCCGATGGGGCACATCACGCCTTCGGCGCAGGCGTCGAAAAAGCGGATGCGGCGGGCCATGACATCGGCGTGTTTCGCCGCGTCGATGTCCTTGAAGTGGATATAGTCCAGCCGGTCCCAATGGCGGTCCAGCGCGGCGACCGGATCCATTCCGGCATAGAAGGCGTGGCCGGTGTCCAGGCACAGACCCGCCTCGTCCGCAGGCACGTCGCGGGCGATGCGGGCGATCTCGTCGGCGAATTCGATGTGGCCGCCCGCATGGGGGTGGATCACGGCGCGCACGCCCCATTCGTCGCGGGCGATGCGGGCGACGGCACGGATATTGGCCACCATGCCCGCCCAGGCCGCATCGTCCAGCCGCACCGCGCGGTCGAAATGGCCCGCGGCGTAATCGCGCGCCTCGTGCCCCCAGTCCATCACCGTCAGATAGGGCGCCGCGAACCGCTGGCCCGCGGCAAGCGGGGGTTTGGGCAGCGCGGTGATCACCGCGCAGATCCGGCGGGCCTGGCGTTCCAGGCTGTCGCGGTTGGCAGGGTCCACGAGATTGTCGAAGATCGTGCCCGCGACGACGTACAGCCCGCGCAGGCTCAGTTCCGCCGCGACCGCCTCGGGGTCCAGCGGCATGTAGCCATGGGGTCCAAGCTCCAGCCCGCCATAGCCTGCGGCTGCGGCCTCGCTCAGCACCTGCCGCCAGGGGGGCAGGTTCGGGTTCGCGATGTCGTCCACGCCCCAGCAGCAGGGCGCGGTGGTGATGGTGATGGTCATGGCTGTCCTCCGTCACCGGCAGGATTACCGGCCAGGTCGCGCGGGACAAAGGAAGGACTTGAGGGGAAGCCCTCAATCCGCCAGTCTCGCGCGCAAAAAGGGGGGATCATGGCGAAGGTGACGCTGGAGGACGTGGCCCGCGCCGCGGGCGTGTCGGTGGCGACCGTGGACCGGGTGGTGAACCGGCGCGGCGGGGTCTCGGCGGACAAGGAAAGGGCGATCCTGCACGCCGCCCGCCGCCTGGGGCTGGACCGCGGCCTGGTGATCAGGCCCAGGGCGGCCAAGCGCATCGCGGTTCTGATCCAGCCGCCGGCGAACCCCTTCCACGACCAGTTGCGGCGCGGGATCGACCAGGCCCGCGCCATCCACCGCGACCTGAACCTGATGTTCCAGGTCGAACAGATCGACCCCGCGCAGCCCGACCGCATCGCCGACCGGATCACCCGCGCCGCCGCCTGGGCCGACGGAATGATCCTGACCGTGCCCGCGGCAGCCCCCATCGTCGCCGCGATCGAGGCGCTGCCCCCGCGCATCCCCGTGGTGACCATGGCCGACGACGTGCCCGCCCGGGGCCGCGCCGCCTTTGTCGGCCCCGACGACCGCCAGTCGGGGCGCGTGGCGGGCGACCTGATGGGCTATCTGATCGGGCAGGGCGGGGGCGAGGCGCTGGTGCTGATCGGCCGCTTCGACATGCCGGGCCATGGCGCGCGCAGCGGCGGCTTTATCGACGTGCTGGCCGAACGCCATCCCGCCGTCCGCGTCAGCGAGGTGCTGGAAACGCACGAGGACAAGGCCACCGCCGCCGCCATGGCCCTGCGCGCGGCGCGGGCCAATCCCGACCTGCGAGGCATCTATCTGTGCACCACCGGCTGTTCGGAACTGGCGGCGGCGCTTGCCCCCCTGCGCCGGTCGCGCCCTCTGGCCATCGTCACCCACGAGCTGACCCCCGAACGCCGCCTCATGCTGAAGGCCCGCGAGGTGCAGGCGATCATCGACCAGAAGCCCATGCTGGAGGCCCGGCTGGCCGTGGAAACCATGGCCCGCCTGATCGGCCGGCTGGACGGCGAGGCCGGGTCCATCGCCACCGAGATCCAGATCTTCATGCCGGAAAGCGTCTGAGGGTTTCCCCTCAAGCCCGCGCTTGCCGGGCCGCGCGGCCCGCCCCTGGCCTGCCACGGGAACAGAGGAAACACATGGCGGCTGTCGGTTTCGGCGTCATCGGCGCGGGCTCCATGGGCAAGGCCCATGCCATCGCGCTGTCGCAGGTCTCGACGGTGTACGAGATGCCGCTGCGCGCGGCAAGGCGCGTGATCGCGACAACGGACGCGGCGGGGGCGGAACGCCGGGCGCGGGACTTCGGCGTCGCGCGCGGCACCGGCGACTGGCGCGATCTGCTGGCGGCAAAGGACGTGCAGGCGGTCGCCATCGCCTCGCCCACCTTTCTGCATGCCGACATGGCGGTTGCCGCCCTGGAAGCGGGCAAGCACGTGATCTGCGAGAAGCCCCTGGGCCGCACCGCCCGAGAGGCGGCGGCAATGGCCCGCGCCGCGCAGGCCAGCGGACGCGTCGCGATGACCGGCTTCAATGATGTCAAGAACCCCGCGACCCAGCTTGCGCGGCAGATCGTCGCGGGCGGCGAGATCGGCGAGGTCATCCATTTCGCCGTCCATGCCGCCGCCGTGGCGGATGCCGTGCTGGCATCCTGCGACGCCGGGGCTTGGGTCCGCGTGGACCGGATCGAGGCGGAAGCCCGGGCATGATCGGCCTTACCTTTTTTCGGCGCGGGCCGCATCGGCGCGGTCCACGCGATGAACGCCGCCGCCATTACCCGGCGTGAGGGTCGCGCATCTGGTCGATCCCCGGGCCGATTGCGACGCGCTGACGGCGCGGCTTGGCGCACGGCGGTCGGACGCCGCGCTGGCCCTGGCGGACGATCTGGACGGCATCGTCATCTGTTCGTCCACCGCCAGCCATGCCGACCTGCTGCTGGCGGCCGCCAAACGCGGGCTGGCGGTGTTCTGCGAAAAGCCGGTTTCGCTGGACTGGCCCACGGTCGCTCGCGTGACCGAAGCGGTCGAGGCGTCCGGCATCCGCTGCATGATGGGTTTTCAGCGCCGTTACGACCCGAACTTCCGCGCCGTTCGGAACCGGATCGCCTCGGGCGCCGCGGGGCGGCTGGAACAGTTGGCGATGCATACCCGCGATCCCGCCCCGCCGCCCGTCGACTATGTCCGCCGCTCGGGCGGGATGCTGCGCGACCAGGCGATCCACGATTTCGACCAGGGCCGCTTCCTGTGCGGCGAGGAGATCGCGGCCGTTCACGCCGTCGGCAACTGCCAGATCGACAAAGGCAACGGGGCCGCAGGCGACATCGACACGCTGGCGGTGACCATGCCGACCTGATCTGGCCGGATGGTCGCGATGACCAACAGCCGCCGCAGCCCGCTGGGATACGACCAGCGGCTGGAAGCGTATTACGCCGACGAGGTGCTGTTCATCGACAACCGCCCGCAGACCGACATCCGCGACGGATACGAGGCGCAGCGGCTGGCCGAAGCCGCCCTGGCCTCCCTCGCCGCCGGCCGGACCGTCGATCTTCGGGACGGCTGGCAACCTTGACGGGCGGGGCGGTGATGTGAAACCGTCAGGCCTCTGACATGTTCCATCACCAGCAGGAGGGCCGGATGCGCCGTCCGACCATCGCCGATCTGGCCCGCGAGGCGGGCGTCAGCCTTGCCACCGCCGACCGCGTGCTGAACGGCCGCCTGAAGGTGCGCGAGGAAACCGCCCGCCGCGTGCAGGAAGCCGCGCAGCGCATCGGATACCACGGCGCCAACGCGATCCGGGCGCGGCTGATGGCCGAACTGCCCGAACTGCATGTCGCGCTGATCCTGCAAAAGGAACGCCACCCCTTTTATCAGGACTTCGCGCGCCTGTTCCAGGAACACGCGGCGCAGGTCGCATCGCACCGGATCCGCGTGACGGTGCGGTTCGCGCAATCGACCCTGCCGGGAGAGTTGGAGCAACTGCTGACCGCGCTGTCGGGCAAGGTCGACGCGGTGGCGGCGACGGGGCTGGACCACCACAAGGTCACGGCCGCCGTCAGCGAATTGCGCGCGCGCGGCATCCCGACCTTTTCCCTGTTGTCGGATTTCGCGCAGGGCGTGCGCGAAAGCTATGTCGGCACCAACAACATCAAGGTGGGCCGCTCGGTCGGCTGGCTGATCTCGAAGATCGCCAAAAGGCCCGGAAAGGTCGCGGTCTTCATCGGCGGGCACCGCTTCCACGGGCACGAGCTGCGCGAAACCGGATTTCGCAGCTATTTCCGCGAATACGCCCCGGATTTCGAACTGCTGAACCCGCAGGTCAACCTGGAAACGCGGCAACTGACCTACGAGGCCGTGACCGAACTGTTGGAACGCCACAACGACATCGTCGGCATCTATTGCGCGGGCGGGGGCATGGAGGGCGCCATCGCCGCCCTGCGCGAATTGCGCAAGCCCGGCGACGTGGCCCTGGTGGTGAACGAACTGACCCCGGATTCGCGCGAGGCCTTGCAGGACCGCACCCTGTCGGTGGTCATCAGCACCCCCCTGCGCCAGGTTTGCGAGGAAACCATCGCCCTGATGGTCCATGCCCGTGACCACGGGCTGACCGACAATCCCGGCCAGCGGTTCCTGCCCTTCCAGATCTGGACGCCGGAAAGCCTGTGACGCGCGTGATGGCAAACCATCATGGCAAGCGTCATTTTCCATCACGAATGATGGTTTTACCGATCACGGCCTGATTGACCGGGGAACGGCCCTCGGTGATGTTCCTTGTGCGACGACCCGAGGAGAATCGTCGTCGCCACCTGCCAAAGACCGGACCGACGGAACCCTGCATCCGCAGGGACGGCTTCCTGCGGCCCGCTGTCCGGGACGGGGTAACGAATAAGGTGCCAAGCGCACCATCAGTGGAGGGGAAAGACCATGAAGCGACTGCTGACGGCGACCGCGATCTGCGCGGTGATGGGAACGGCTGCCCAGGCCGAGAATATCGGAGTGTCCATGGCGCTCTTTGACGACAATTTCCTGACCGTGCTGCGCAACGGGATGCAGGACCACGCCGCCAGCCTGGACGGCGTGACCTTGCAGATCGAGGACGCGCAGAACGACGTGGGCAAGCAGCTGAACCAGATCCAGAACTTCGTGGCCTCGGGCGTGGACGCGATCATCGTCAATCCGGTGGATACCGACGCCACGGTCGCCATGTCGCAGGCCGCCGCGGACGCGGGCATCCCGCTGGTTTATGTCAACCGCGAGCCGGTCAACGTGGACGACCTTCCCGAAAACCAGGCCTTCGTGGCCTCGGACGAGAAAGAATCCGGCACCCTGGAAACGCGGGAAATCTGCCGCCTGCTGAAGGAGGCCGGCAAGACCGAGGCCAAGGCCGTGGTGCTGATGGGGGAACTTTCGAATCAGGCGGCGCGGATGCGCACGCAGGACATCAAGGACGTGATCGCCACCCCCGAGTGCAGCTTCATCCAGATCGTCGAGGAGCAGACGGCGAACTGGTCGCGCACGCAGGCCGCCGACCTGATGACGAACTGGATCACCTCGGGCCTGGAATTCGACGCGGTGATTTCCAACAACGACGAGATGGCCATCGGCGCGATCCAGGCCATGAAATCCGCCGGCATGTCGATGGATGACGTGATCGTTGGCGGCGTGGACGCGACCCAGGACGCACTGGCCGCCATGGAGGCGGGCGACCTGGACGTGACCGTGTTCCAGAACGCCGCAGGCCAGGGCCAGGGCGCGGTGGACGCCGCGCTGAAGCTGGCGCGCGGCGAGGACGTGGACACCAAAGTCTATGTGCCCTTCGAACTGGTGACCCCCGCGAACCTGGCCGACTACCAGGCCAAGAACTGAGCCTTGCCGCCGGGGCGGACCTGTGCCCCGGCACCCTTTCCCAAACCGGAGGACGACCATGGTCAGTCCAAGGACCGCTGCCGCCATCGACCGCGTGCACGCCGCCACCGCGCGCGAGGGCGTGTTGTCGATCAGCGGCATCCGCAAGGAGTTTCCGGGCGTGGTGGCGCTGGATGACGTGCAGCTGCGTATCCGCCCGGGCACCGTCCACGCGCTGATGGGCGAGAACGGCGCGGGCAAGTCCACGCTGATGAAGATCATCGCCGGGGTCTATCAGCCCGACGCGGGCGAGATCCGGCTGCGCGGCCAGACCGTCGCGCTGCGCTCGCCGCTGGACGCGCTGGAGCAGGGGATCTCGATGATCCACCAGGAGCTGGCGCTGATGAACTGGATGACGGTGGCCGAGAACATCTGGATCCGCCGCGAGCCGAAGAACCGCCTGGGCCTGATCGACCACAACAAGATGGCCGAGATGACGGCCGAGCTGTTCGCGCGGCTGAACATCAAGCTTGATCCCCGTGCGCAGGTGAGCGAGCTGACCGTGGCGCAAAAGCAGATGGTCGAGATCGCCAAGGCAGTCAGCCACAACTCGGACGTGCTGATCATGGACGAGCCGACCAGCGCGCTGACGGAGCGCGAGGTGGACCACCTGTTCGCCATCATCCGCGACCTGCGGAGCCGCGGCATCGGCATTGTCTACATCACCCACAAGATGAACGAGCTGTTCGAGATCGCCGACGAGTTCACGGTGTTCCGCGACGGCAAGTACGTGGGAACCCACAACGCCTCCGACGTGACCCGCGACGACATCATCCGCATGATGGTGGGGCGCGAGATCACCAACATGTTCCCCAAGGTCGACTGCCCCATCGGCGAGACGATCCTGGAGGTGCGCAACCTGACCCTGCCTGGCGTCTTTCACGACGTGTCCTTCAGCCTGCGCCGGGGCGAGATCCTCGGCCTCGCCGGTCTGGTCGGGTCGAAACGGTCGAACGTGGCCGAGGCGCTGTTCGGCGTAACGCCCGCGGACAGCGGCCAGATCCTGATCGACGGGCAGGAGGTTTCCATCAAGACCCCCGCCCAGGCCATGGCCCACGGCATGGCCTTCCTGACCGAGGACCGCAAGGAGACCGGCTGCTTCCTGACGCTCGACTGCCTGGAAAACATCCAGTCGGCGCTGATCACCCGCAGCCATGTCAAGTACGGCTTCGTCCAGCAGGCCGCCGTCAACCGCCTGGCCGAGGACATGGCCCGCACCCTGCGCGTCAAGACCCCGAACCTTCAGGAAACGGTGGAAAACCTGTCGGGCGGCAACCAGCAGAAGCTGCTGATCGCCCGCTGGCTGCTGACAAAGCCCCGCATCCTGATCCTGGATGAACCGACCCGCGGCATCGACGTGGGCGCGAAATCCGAAATCCACCGCCTGATCACCGAACTGGCCGCCCAAGGGGTGGCGGTTCTGATGATCTCCTCGGAACTGCCCGAGGTTCTGGGCATGTCCGACCGCATCATGGTCATGCACGAGGGCCATGTGTCGGGCTTCCTGGACCGCGCGGAAGCGGATCAGGTCAAGATCATGTCGCTTGCGGCGAAGTAAGGGAACCATTCGCATGAGCAGCCAAGACATCTCCGCCCCTCCGGCCCCGCGCGCCCATCGCAAGCTTCCGGCCGAGGTCAACATCCTTCTGGTCCTGATCGGCATCGCCCTGGTGTTCGAGATCCTGGGCTGGATCTTCCAGGGCCAGTCGTTCCTGTTTTCCTGGAACCGGCTCAAGATCATGATCCTGCAAGTGTCGGTCATCGGCATCATCGCCGTGGGGGTGACGCAGGTCATCATCTCGGGCGGGATCGACCTGTCGTCCGGGTCCGTGGTCGGCGCGGTGGCGATGGTCGCCATGTCCTTCGCCCAGGTCTCGACCTATGCCCGCGCGGTCTATCCGGGCCTGACCGACCTGCCGATGATCGTGCCCTTGCTGATCGGGCTTGGCTGCGGGGCCATCGTGGGCCTCATCAACGGCTGGCTGATCGCCTATACCAAGATCCCGCCCTTCATCGCCACGCTGGGCACCATGGTCACGGTGCGCGGCTTCGCCAAGTGGTACACCAAGGGCCAGCCGATCAGCTTCCCGACCGAAGGCTTCGCCTGGATCGGATCGGGCATGATGCCGGTGGTGATCTTCATCATCGTGGCGGCGATCTTCCACATCGCCATGAAATACACCCGCTACGGCAAGTTCACCTATGCCATCGGCGCCAACGCCCAGGCCGCCCGCGTGTCGGGCATCGACGTGGAACGCCATCTGGTCAAGGTCTACGTCATTGCCGCGATGCTGGCGGCGCTTGCCGGGATGGTGGTCGCGGCCCGCGGCCAGACCGCGCAGGCCGGCATGGGCCTGGCCTATGAACTCGACGCCATCGCCATGGCGGTGATCGGGGGCGTGTCGCTGAACGGCGGGCGCGGGTCGGTGCTGGGCACGGCCATCGGAATGATCATCTTCGGGGTCATCATCTCGGGCTTCACGTTCCTGCGCCTCGACGCCTACTACCAGGAGATGATCAAGGGCGCCATCGTCGTCGCCGCCGTGGTGGCCGACGTCCACCGCCAGCGTAAACGCCGCAAGACCAGCTAGATCGACGGCGCGGCCCGGCCACCGGACCGCCCCCGGCAGCATGCCGGTTCCCCGGACACGCCTTTCAAGGACCAAAGCCATGACCAGACTGATCGCCACCACCGCCCTGTGCCTGTCCCTGGCCGCTCCGGCCCTGGCCGACACGCAGATCGGCGTTTCCATGACATCCTTCGACAATCCCTTCCTGACGATCCTGCTGAACGGCATCCGCGCCGAGGCCGAAAAGACTCCCGGCGTCACCCTGTCGGTCGAGGATGCGCAGCTGGACGTGGCCAGGCAGCTGAACCAGGTTCAGAACTTCGTGGCCAACGGCGTGGACGCGATCATCGTGAACGCGGTGGATGGGGACTCGACCGCCGCGATCACCGCCGCCGCCACCGGCGCGGGCATTCCGCTGATCTACGTGAACCACCCGCCCGCCGAGCTGGAAACCGGAATGCCCCAGGGCACCGGCTATGTGGGATCGCGGGAAACCGACGCCGGCCGCCTAGAGGCCGCCGCCGTTTGCGAGGCCCTGAAGGGGCGCAAGGACGCCAAGGCCGTGATCCTGATGGGCCCCTTGGAAAACCACGCCGCCCTTGTGCGCACCCGGATGGTCGAGGAGGCCTTCGCCAGTCCCGACTGTCCCGTCGAGGTTGTCGAGAAGCAGGCCGCCAACTGGAACCGCGTGCAGGCCCAGGATCTGGTCGCGTCCTGGATGACGGCGGGCCTCGAGTTCGACGCGGTGGTGGCCAACAACGACGAAATGGCGATCGGCGCGGCGCAGGCGCTGGCCGCCGCCGCCGGCAAGGGCGACATCGTGATCGCCGGCATTGACGCCACCGCCGACGGGCTGGCGGCGATGGAGGCGGGGCAGATGGACGTGACCGTCTACCAGAACGCCACGGGCCAGGGCGAGCAGGCGGTCCGCGCCGCCGTCGCCGCCGCGAGCGGCGAAACGGTCGAGCCCGAACACTGGATCCCCTTCGAGCCGGTCACCCCCGCCAACATGGCCGATTACCGCAAGTGACCGGCCCCTGCCGGGCGGGGTGTCTCCTCCTCCCCGCCCCGCCCGGCCCTTGAACCCGATCCCCAGAGACCTCCGATGAAACACACGCTTGACCCGCACATGATCCGCCACCTGTCGCTGGAGGATACCGTCCGCAAGGTGGCCGAGCTTGGCTATGACCATGTGGAAATGTCGCCCCGCCCCGACTTCTTCTCGTGGTGGACGCGCCCGAAGCTGTTCCCCGAACGGATCAAGTCCTTCAAGCAGGCGCTGCGCGAGAACAACGTGGCCCTGGCCTCGATCCAGCCGATGTATCGCTGGGCCAGCCCCTATCCCGACGAATGGGAGGTGGCGATCGACAACTGGAAGCGCGCCATCGCCTTCGCCGTGGAACTGGAATGTCCGCTGTTCGTCAGCGAGTTCGGGCGCGGCGGCAGCCCCGACCGCAGCCTCAACGACCGCTCGGGCCTGCACCGCCCCGAGACCTGCGAGGGCGCCTTCTTCCGCAGCATGGACATCCTGGTCCCGATCCTGGAGCGCGAGGGGATCACCCTGTCGCTGGAGGCCCACCCCGAGGACTGGCTGGAGGAAATCGCCCCGGCGATGGACATCATCAAGACCATCAACTCGCCCCGCGTGCGCGCCTCCTTCATCGCGCCGCACACCTTCTTCTACGGCCCCGACATGGTGGCGAACCTGCGCGCGACCGAAGGATACCTGGAACATGTGCGCCTGGCCGACACCTACGACCACAACAAGTCCTCGCAGTTGCGCTACATCGTCAACCCGCCGGGGTCCAAGGTCCGCGTCCACCAGCACGTGGACTTCGGCCAGGGCGAGATCGACTGGGACACCTTCTTCGCGACCCTGGCCGACATGAAGTTCGACGGCGTGCTGTCGAACTGCGTCTTCGCCTGGGAAGACCGCGCCGAGGACAGCGCCCGCTACATGCTGCGCGAAACCAAGCAATACGTCGAAAAATATTGGAAGTGAGACCCACCATGACCGTCAGAATTGGCGTTATCGGCACCGGAGCCATCGGCCGCGACCACGCCCGCCGCATCAGCCGCGTGCTGCAAGGCGGCACCATCACCGCGCTGTCGGACGTGAACCGCGCCTCGGCCGAGGCCGTCCGCGCCGACATCGCCCCCGACGCCACGGTTTTCGACACGGGCGAAGACCTGATCGCCAGCCCCGATGTGGACGCGGTGCTGGTCACCTCCTGGGGCGCGACGCACGAACAGTATGTCCTTGCCGCCATTGCCGCCGGCAAGCCCTGCTTCTGCGAAAAGCCGCTGGCGACCACGGCGGAAGGCGCCAAGCGCATCGTCGATGCCGAGGTGGCGCATGGCACCCGTTTGGTTCAGGTGGGCTTCATGCGCCGTTACGACGAAGGCTATGTCGCGCTGAAAAAGGTCGTGGATGGCCAGATCGGCGCGCCGATCATGGTCCATGCCGCGCACCGCAACCCGACCGTGCCGGAAGCCTATACCACCCCCATGGCGATCCACGACACGCTGATCCACGAGATCGACGTGTTCCGCTGGCTTCTGGACGACGATTATGTGTCCGCCCGCGTGACCTTCCCCCGGTCCTGCGCGCGCAGCCACGCCAAGCTGCGCGACCCGCAGATCGTGACGCTGACCACCGCCAAGGGCACGGTGATCAACACCGAGATCTTCGTGAACTGCCATTACGGCTACGACATCCAGTGCGAGGTCGTGGGCGAGGACGGCACGGCCAAGCTCCCCGAGCCGATGGCGATCCAGACCCGCCTGAACGCCACCTTGCAGAACCCGATCCTGACCGATTGGAAGGACCGTTTCGTGGCCTCCTACGACGTGGAATTGCAGGACTTCCTGAAGGCCGCGGCCCAGGGCACCGCCTCGGGCCCGACCTCGTGGGACGGCTACATGGCCGCCGTGGCCTCGGATGCCTGCGTCCAGGCGCAGGAGGCCGAGGGCGAGGCCGTCGCCATCACCTATCCCGACCGTCCCGCCCTTTACGCCCGAGGCTGATCCCCATGCGCTTTGCCCTGAACCATATCGCCGCGCCCAAGCTGCCGCTGCCCGACTTCTTCGCCGCCGCCCGCGACCTCGGCGTCACCGAGGTCGAGATCCGCAACGACCTGCCCGACGTGCTGTCCCAATGGGAGCCTGCGGACATCAAGGCCGAGGCCGAGAAGGCCGGCGTCACCATCGTGTCGATCAACGCGCTTTATCCCTTCAACGTCTGGAAGGGCGACCTGCCCGCGCGGGCCGAGGCCATGGCCGACTATGCCGCCGCCTGCGGGGCCAAGGCGCTGGTCATGTGCCCGCTGAACGACGGCACGCCCGTCGCCTTCGACGACCTGGTGGGCGCGCTGACCGCCATGAAGACGATCCTCGACACGCGCGGGCTGACCGGGCTGGTGGAGCCGCTGGGCTTTCCCGTCTCGTCGCTGCGCAGCAAGGCCGAGGCGATCCGCGCCATCCAGGCGGCGGGGGGCGGGAACACCTACAAGCTGATGCACGACACCTTCCACCACCACCTGGCGGGAGAAACCGAGTTCTTCCCGGACTGGACCGGCCTTGTCCACATCTCGGGCGTGACCGACGCCGATGTGGCGGTGGACGAGATGCTGGACGCGCACCGGGTGCTGGTGGACGATGCGGACCGGCTGGAGAACCTGCCGCAGATCCGGAAACTGCTGGCGGCGGGCTATGACGGCCCCTTCAGCTTCGAGCCCTTCGCCACCGCCGTTCACGAGGCCGCCGACCCCAAGGGCGCGCTGAAGACCAGCATGGACTTCGTGTCCGCGCAGCTTTGACCCCAGAACAAGGACCGATCCCATGACCAAGACCCTTGATCTCCTCACCATCGGGCGCAGTTCGATCGACCTTTACGGCGCGCAGGTTGGCGGGCGTCTGGAGGACATGGGGTCGTTCCGCAAGTATATCGGCGGCAGCCCCACCAACATCGCCTGCGGCACGGCGCGGTTGGGGCTGCGCTCGGGGCTGATCACGCGGGTGGGCGACGAGCACATGGGCCGCTTCATCCGCGAGCAGCTGGTGCGCGAGGGCGTGGACGTGCGCGGGGTCAAAACCGATCCCGAGCGGCTGACGGCGCTGGTGATCCTGGGCATCCGGGATCAGGAACGGTTCCCGCTGATCTTCTATCGCAGCGACTGCGCGGACATGGCCTTGTGCGAGGACGACATCGACGAGGCGCTGATCGCCGACGCCCGCGCGGTGCTGGCGACCGGCACGCACCTGTCGCATCCGCGCACCGAGGCCGCCGTGCTGAAGGCGCTGCGGCTGGCCCGCAGGCACGGGGCGCGGACGGCTCTGGACATCGACTATCGCCCGAACCTGTGGGGGCTGGCGGGACACGGGGCGGGCGAAAGCCGGTTCGTGGAAAGCGCGGCGGTTACGGCCAAGCTGCAAGGGACGCTGCCGCTGTTCGACCTGATCGTGGGCACCGAGGAGGAGTTCCACATCGCGGGCGGCACCACCGACACGGTGGCCGCCCTGCGCGCGGTGCGCGCCCTTACCCCCGCCGTGCTGGTCTGCAAGCGGGGCGCGGCGGGCGCGGTGGCCTTCACGGGCGCCATTCCCGACAGCCTGGACGAAGGCGAGGCGGGGCCGGGCTTTCCCATCGAGGTGTTCAACGTGCTGGGGGCGGGCGACGGCTTCTTTTCGGGGCTGATGAAGGGCTGGCTGGACGGCGAGCCTTGGCCCAAGGCGCTGGAATACGCCAATGCCTGCGGGGCCTTCGCGGTCAGCCGCCACGGCTGCACGCCCGCCTATCCCTCGCTGACGGAACTCGAGTTCTTCCTCAGGCGCGGCGTGGTCCGCCCTGATTTACGCAATGACCCGGAACTGGAGCAGGTCCACTGGGCCACCAACCGGCAGCGGCGCACCGGCGGCGACTGGTCCACCATGCGGGTCTTTGCCTTCGACCACCGGATGCAGCTGGAACAGATGCCCGGATATACCCCCGCCAAGGGCGGCGCCTTCAAGGAGCTGTGCCTGCGCGCCGCCTTGCAGGTCCAAGGTGGCAAGGCGGGCTATGGCATCCTGTGCGACAACCGCATCGGGCGCGACGCGCTGCACGCGGCGTCGGGCACCGGGTTGTGGATCGGGCGGCCCACTGAGTGGCCGGGGTCGCGGCCGCTGGAGCTGGAGCCGGAACTGGGCCTCGACTGCGGCGGCCTGGAGGGGTGGGCGCGCGAGAACGTGGTCAAGGTCTTGTGCTTCTGCCACCCTGACGACGATGCGGCCACGCGCGCCGACCAGGAGCGGACGGTGAAGCGCCTGTGGGAGGCGGCGCGCCGCAACGACCTGGAGTTCCTGCTGGAGATCATCCCCTCCAAGGTCGGCCCCGTGGACAACGAGACCACCGCCACGCTGATCCGGCAGTTCTATGCGGCGGGCGTTTATCCCGACTGGTGGAAGCTGGAACCGATGACCTCGCCCGTGGCCTGGCGCAAGGCCATCGCCGCCATCGAGGCGCACGATCCCCATACCCGCGGCATCGTGGTCCTGGGCCTCGACGCGCCCGAGGCCGACCTGGCCGACAGCTTCGCGGTGGCGGCCAGCTTCCCGTTGGTCAAGGGCTTTGCCGTGGGCCGGACGATCTTCGGCGCGGTGGCGCGGGCCTGGCTGGACGGCGACCTGACCGACGACGAGGCCGTGGCCGAGATGGCGCGCCGCTATGGCCGGCTGTGCGGGATCTGGGACAAGGCGCGCGCGGGCGCAAAGGTGGCGGCATGAACCGGCCCCTGAACGGAAGCGATGCGCGGCGTGCCGCGACCGAAGACGCAAGAGGTGCAAGGATGAGCGCAACGATCAGGCTGACGGCCGCCCAGGCCATGGTCCGCTGGCTGTCGGTGCAGATGACCGAAGACGGCGAACGCTTCGTCGAGGGCGCTTGGGCGATCTTCGGCCACGGCAACGTGGCGGGCATCGGCGAGGCCTTGCAGGGGATCGGCGACGCCTTCCCGACCTGGCGGGGCCAGAACGAGCAGACCATGGCCCATGCCGCAATCGCCTTCGCCAAGGCGTCCAAGCGCCGCCGCGCCCATGCCGTAACCGCCTCGATCGGGCCGGGATCGACCAACATGGTGACGGCGGCGGCGCTGGCCCATGTGAACCGCCTGCCGGTGCTGCTGATCGCGGGCGATGTCTTCGCCTCGCGCCGCCCCGACCCGGTGCTGCAGCAGGTCGAGGACTTCGACGACGGCACCGTCAGCGCCAACGACTGCTTCCGCCCGGTGGTGCGCTACTTCGACCGCATCCAGCGGCCCGAGCAGCTTTTGACCGCCTTGCCCCGCGCCTTGCGGGTGATGACCGATCCCGCCAACTGCGGCCCCGTGTGCCTCGCCTTCTGTCAGGACACCCAGGCGGAAGGCTACGACTGGCCCGAGGCGTTCTTCGAACCCCGCGTGTGGCGCATCCGCCGCCCCGAACCCGATGCGACTGAGCTGGCGCGGGTGGCCGACCTGATCCGCGCCGCGAAGCGTCCCACCATCGTCGCGGGCGGGGGCGTGATCTATTCGGGGGCCGAGGAAACGCTCTCGGCCTTTGCCGCCCGCCACGGCATTCCGGTCGCGGAAACGCAGGCGGGCAAGTCGTCGCTGGCGCAGTCCGATCCCCTGAACTTCGGCGCATCCGGCGTGGACGGGTCGGCGGCGGCCAACGCCGTGCTGCGGGATGCGGATCTGGTGATCGGCGTCGGCACGCGGCTTCAGGACTTCACCACCGGCTCGCGGACGATGTTCGCCCCCGACGCCCGGCTGGTGTCGATCAACGTCCACGGCTATGACGCCGCCAAGCACGGGGCCGAGCCGCTGGTGGCTGACGCCCGCGTGGCGCTGGAGAAATTGACGGCGGCCCTGGGCGATCACCGCGCGGCCTTCGATCCCGCCCCCCGCGCCGCCTGGCTGGCCGCCGTGGACGCCCATTGCGCCGCGCCCGGCGACAGCAACGACCTGCCCACCGACGCCCAGGTGATCGGCGCCGTGCAACGCGCCGCGCCCGAAGCCATCGCCATGTGCGCCGCCGGCACCATGCCCGGCGCGCTGAAGCTGCTGTGGCAGCCCGCCCAGGGCGGCTACCACATGGAATACGGCTATTCCTGCATGGGCTACGAGATCGCGGGCGCCTTGGGGCTAAAGCTGGCCTGCCCGGACCGCGAGGTGGTCTGCTTCGTGGGCGACGGCAGCTACATGATGGCCAACAGCGAACTGGCGACGGCGGTGATGCGGCGGGTGCCCTTCACGGTCGTGCTGACCGACAATCGGGGTTACGGCTGCATCAACCGGTTGCAGCAGGTCTGCGGCGGCGCGCAGTTCAACAACATGTATGTGGACTGCAACGTCGCCGACCAGCCGCAGATCGACTATGTGGCCCATGCCGGGTCCATGGGCGCGCATGCGGTCAAGGCGGCGGACATCGCCGACCTGGAGGCGCAGATCGCCGCCGCGCGGGGCCGCCCGATCCCCACGGTGATCGTCATCGACACCACCGCCAAGGACGGACCCGCCCACGGCCTGACCGAGGAGGCGGGCCACTGGTGGGACGTGGCCGTTCCTGCCGTGGGCAGCACGGAGACGCTGCGCGAGGCCTACAAGACCTATCTCGAAAACGCCGCCCGCGCGCGGCTGGTGAACTGAAAGGAAGCATCCATGATCCGCTATGGCACCAACCCGATCGCCTGGGCCAACGACGACGACCAGACCATCGGCGCCCATATCCCGACCGAACGGATCCTGCGCGAGGCGGGCGAGGTGATCGGCTTTGACGGCATCGAGAACGGCCACCGCTGGCCCGACGATCCGCAGGCGCTAAAGGCGCTGCTGGGCCGCTATGGCCTCGCCTTCATCTCGGGCTGGTATTCGACCAACCTGCTGACAGGCAGCGTCGCCGACGAGATCGCCGCCGTGCAGCCGCACCTGGCCAAGCTGAAGGCCAACGGCTGCGCCGTCTGCATCGTCTGCGAATGCTCGAACACCGTGCATGGCGATCCCGCCAGGGCCGTGAACGACCGCCCCCGGCTAACGGCCGCCGAGATGGCCGCGTTCGGCGCCAGGATTGAAGAGTTCGCCGCCTATCTTGCATCCCAGGGGATCACGCTCGCCTATCACCATCACATGGGCACGGTGGTCGAATCCCCTGCCGAGATCGACGCCTTCATGGCCGCGACCGGCCCCGCCACGCACCTTTTGTTCGACGCGGGCCATTGCGCCTTCGGCGGCGGCGATCCCGAGGCGGTGCTGCGCCGCCACGCCGCCCGCGTGGCCCACTTCCACGCCAAGAACATCCGCCCCGACGTCACGCGGCGGGTGCGCGACGAGAACCTGTCATTCCTGCAAGGCGTCCTGGCCGGGGCCTTCACCGTGCCGGGCGACCCCGAGGGCGCCATCGACTTCGTGCCCCTGCTGCGCATCCTGGCAGAGCACGGCTATGACGGCTGGCTGGTGATCGAGGCCGAGCAGGACCCCGACAAGCGCGATCCGCTGGAATACCAGTCCATGGGGCTGAAGGCGCTGAAGGCCGCAGCGGCCGAGGCGGGGCTGGACCGCGCGGTTGCCGCCTGACGGCGGCGAAGGCCGGGGGCCAGCCCCCGCTCGGGCCTGCCGGCCCCTTCTCGGCTGAAAAAGGTCCACTGGACCTTTTTCCGGGCGCCTCGAAGCCCCGGGATATTTAACGTCCAAAGCAGGAGCGGTCATGCCTGATCTTCTTCGCAAACCCTTCGGCACCCATGGCGAGGTCCACCGCATCACCCCGCAATCAGCGGGCTGGCGCTACGTGGGCTTCTCGCTTCATCGCCTGCGCGCGGGCGACAGCGTGTCCGAGGCGACCGGCGACCGCGAGGCGATCCTGGTCATGGTCGAGGGCCGCGCACGGATCGACGCGGCAGGCCGGGACTGGGGAGAACTGGGCGACCGCATGGACGTCTTCGAGAAAACGCCGCCGCATTGCCTTTATGTCCCGCCCGGGCAGGACTGGCGGGCCGAGGCCGCGACCGACTGCACCGTTGCCGTCTGCACCGCCCCGGGCCGGGGCGGGCACGAGGCACGCCGGATCGGCCCGGACGGAATCACGCTGACGCAGCGGGGAAAGGGGCCGAACACCCGCTGGATCAACAACATCGCCATGGAGGCCGAGGACTGGTGCGACGCGCTGCTGGTGACCGAGGTCTTCACGCCCGCGGGCAACTGGTCCTCCTATCCCTCCCACCGCCATGACGAGGACGACTTTCCCCGCATCACCTATCTGGAGGAAACCTATTACCACCGCCTGAACCCCAAGAACGGCTGGGCCGTGCAGCGGGTCTATACCGACGACGGCGCCCTGGACGAATGCATGGCCGTGAAGGATGGCGAGGTGGTTCTCGTGCCCCGCGGCCACCACCCCTGCGGCGCCCCCCACGGGTTCGAACTCTACTACCTCAACGTCATGGCGGGGCCGCGCCGGGCATGGCGGTTCGTGGCGGCGCCGGAAGTGGAAGGGGTGATCGAAAGGGACGGCTGAGCGCCAGCTTGCGGCGGCATCGCGGTTCTTGCTAAGCATCCTGCAACAACAAGCAGGGCAGGGGCAGGCGATGAGAACGATCCCAAGGTTTCGGGCAGGGCTGTCCCTTGCGGCGGTTCTGGTGCTGGCGGGCTGCGGCTTCGGGCATCGCATGTCCGAACAGGAATGCATGGAACGGGCGATGTATTTCGAATCGAACCGCTCCAGCCGGGACGGCATGGTCGCGGTGGGCAGCGTGGTGATGAACCGCGTGCAATCGGGCCAGTATCCCCGGTCGGTCTGCGGCGTGGTCGCGCAAAAGAACCAGTTCGCGCCGGGCATCATGAAGCGCAAGATGAACCTTCGGACCGCGCCCCAACTGCGCGAGGCCGCCCGGTCCGTCCTGCGCGGCGAACGCCATCCCCTGATCGGCAACGCGATGTTCTTCCATACGGCGGGACACCGCTTTCCCTATGACAACATGCACTATGTCCTGGTCGCGGGCGGCAATGCCTTTTACGAAAAGCGCCGCAATCACCTGGTGACGCGCCCGGTCCCGCCGCATCCCATCGAGGGCATCACCGGGCGCTAGCCCGCGTCCCGCAGCGTGCCGTCGGGGTTGACCGCGACCCATTCCCCGCGTTCCGCCGAGATGTAGACCGCCTCCAGCAGGTGCATGTCGCGCAGGCCCATCTCTGCCGGGGTCAGGATCGGGACGCCGTCGCGCACCGCCTTGCTGAAATGGTCGATCTCTCCGGTGAACTGCTGTTCGCTGGGGCCCGAGGGTTTCGGCGTTTCCTGTCCCTGGGCGGTGGTGACCATCAGCCGGTTGCCGCTGTATTCCGTGGCCGGATCCAGCACCGCGACGCCCCCAGAGCCCCAAAGGTCGATTCGCTTCTTGTTGGCGACGTAGCCCGACGAGATGCTGGCCCGCCGCCCCGAGGGAAACACCAGCTGCACCTGCGCGATGGCCTCGACTTCGCCGAAGCGGCCGTCGGAGGTCTCGGGCGAGAAGGTGGTGGCGATCAGACGCTCGGGCACCTCGTCCAGCAGCCAGATCAGACCGTTCAGCGAATAGATGCCGATGTCCATGAACGACCCGCCGCCCGCCAGATCGCGCACCATCCGCCACTGGTCGCGCTCCACCGCGGGATCCAGGGGCCGGTGATGGTCCGAGGTCGCGTACCAGATGTCCCCCAGCTCTCCCTTTTCCACCATGTCCTTCAGGGCGGTGTTGTTCGGCTCGAAATGGGCGCGGTAGGCGATCATGATCTTGCGGTCGGCGGCGCGGGCCGCGTCCATCATCCGCTGCGCCGCCGCCGAATTGTGGGCGAAGGGCTTTTCGCAGAGAACATGCTTTCCGGCCTCCAGCGCGGCGATGACGTTTTCCTCGTGGATGGCGTTGGGCGTGATCACGTACACGATGTCGATGGCGTCGTTCTGGGCCAGCCCCTGCATCCCGTAATCGAAGATCGCGTCGTCGGGCACGCCCCAGGCGGCGGCCACGGCCCCCGCCTTGTCGCGGTTGCCCGAGATCAGGCCGGTCAGCTTCGCCTCGGACGACCGCCCGATGGCGGGAATGGCGTAGTTCTGCGCGAAATGCCCCAACCCGCAGACCGCCCAGCCTAGGCGGTTTTCGGGCGGCGTCGGGCGCGGGGCGGCGTCCAGTTCCGGCTCGGGGCGGCCCGCGGCGTTGCGTTCCAGCGGATCGGCGGGCGGGGTCTGCCCGGTGCCGATGGCGCGCCCGGCGGTCTGTGCCAGCGCCTGCGCGGTCCCCAGGCCAAGCGCCAAGCCGCCCATTCCTGCCCCCATGGCCGAGGTTTGCAGAAAGCCGCGCCGGGAAACGGTTGGCATGGTCATCATCGGCACTCCGTGACTGGCGGACAGGCCGCGGGGGATGGGGGATCAGACGGACGAAGGCTGGAACCGTTGCAGCGTCAATTCGCACATGCCGTCGGCGTCGGGGCGGGAGGGGGCGTTTTTCAACATGACCCGTTCGGTCTTGCCGTCGATCTCGATCTGGCCCTTGTGCAGGCGCTCCAGCCCCTCGGCGTCGATGCCGCCATGGGTCTGGAAGCGGATATAGTCGCCTCCGGCTTCTGCCGTCCCTTCAAGGGGGGCCATGCCGTCCAGCGTCAACGTGGCCTTGCTCATGCGCTGTCCTTCCTGATGCGATCGGTGGGTCAACCCGCCGGATGGCCGGGCGTTCCACGCGAAGGGCCGGGCCGGCGCAAAAACCGAAAGGCCCGCCCTACCAGGGGATCGGGGCGCCGAAGCGGTCCAGGAAGCCGCCGCTTTGTTCGGGCGCCAATCGGTCGATGCTGTCCAGCAGGGCGCGCGCGGCCTCGGGCGGCTGCTGCACCTGCAAGCCGGTCTTGGCGAACTTCCGCGACAGGCCGGTCGCGACCGTGCCGGGATGAAAGGCCACGCAGACGGCCCGGGGATGGGTGCGGCGCAGTTCCACCGCCGCCGTGCGCACGATCTGGTTCAGCGCGGCCTTGGAAGCGCGATAGGAATACCAGCCGCCCAGCCGGTTGTCGCCGATGCTGCCCACCTTGGCCGACAGCACCGCAAAGACCGACCGCCGGTCGCGGGGCATCAGCGGCAGGAAATGCTTCAGCACCAGCGCCGGGCCGATGGCGTTGACGGCGAAGGCCCGGGCCATGGCCTCGGGATCCAGGGCACGGATTGTCTTTTCCGGCTCAATCCCCGGGCCGTGCAGCAGGCCCGTCGCCACGATGACCAGCGCGGGCGCGCCGCTGGCCGCCACGTGCCCTGCCGCCCGCGCGATGCCGGCGGGATCGGTCAGATCCAGATCCGGCCGCGACAGGCCGATCACCCGGGCGAATCGGCCCCTGTCCCGCAACTCCTCCAGCAAGGCCGCCCCGATGCCGCCCGAAGCCCCGACCACCACCGCCACGTCGTCCATCAGCCTCTCCGCATAGTTTTTCTAATGCGCCATCCCAGAATATTGTCGTTTGCGGAAAACGCCATGACGGGCGTAGCAGTTGGCGCAACACGCTGCTGGACAGGAGGCCCGCATGACCCCCCGGATGGTGCTGGAAGGCATCTACACCCCGCTGATCACCCCATTCCAAGCGGACGGATCCTTCGACCTCGATGCCCTGGCCGAGCTGATCGAGCGCCTGATTTCGGCGGGCGTCCACGGCCTGATCTCGGGCGGATCCACGGGCGAGAACTATGCCGAGACCGTGGAGGAACGGCTGGAACTGGCGCGCTTCATCACCGAGCGCACCAATGGCCGCCTGCCGGTGATCGTCGGCACCGGGGCCATGCGCACGCCCGACAGCATCGCCCTGGCCCAGGGCGCGAAGGAAATGGGCGCGGACGCGATCCTGCTGGGCACCCCGCCCTATTCCGTGCCGACCGAACAGGAAAACGCCCTGAACGCGCTGGCCATCGACCGGGCCTGCGGGCTGCCGATCATCCTTTACAACTATCCCGGCCGCATGTCGGTCGAGATGGGCACCGCGTTCCTGGACCGCGTCGGCCGGTCCAGGAACGTCATCGGCATCAAGGAAAGCTCGGGCGACATCAACCGGGTGCATCTTCTCGCGCGCGATTATCCGCATATCCAGATGTCCTGCGGCATGGACGACCAGGCGCTGGAATTCTTTGCCTGGGGCGCGCGCAGCTGGATCTGCGCAGGCTCGAACTTCCTGCCCGACGAACACATCGCCTTGTATCAGGCCTGCGCGGTGGAAGGCGACTTCGACAAGGGCCGCCGGATCATGTCGGCGATGCTGCCCTTGATGCGGGTCCTGGAACAGGGCGGCAAGTTCATCCAATGCGTCAAGCACGGGGTCGAGGTTTCAGGCCTGCGCGCCGGTCCCATGCGCCCGCCGCTGAAGGGGCTGAACAAGGATGAAAAGCGCGCGCTGGAACAGGTGATCCGCACGCTGAAAACCACCGTCAAGGCGATCACGGAAGGGAACTGAGATGAGCGATCTTCTGACCACCGAGGAATACAAGGCCATCGCCGCATCGCTGGTGCTGCCGCAGAACGCCTTTATCGACGGCGGCTTCCGTCCCGCGATCTCGGGCAAGACCTTCACCACCACGAACCCCGCCACCGGCGAGGCGCTGACCGAAGTGGCCGCCTGCAATGCCGAGGACGTGGATTTCGCCGTCGAAAAGGCGCGCGAGGCCTTCGAGGACGGCCGCTGGTCGCGCCTACATCCGGCCGAACGCAAGGAAGTCCTGATCAAGCTGGCCAAGCTGATGGAACGTAACGCGCGCGAACTGGCGGTGCTGGAAAGCCTGGATGCGGGCAAGACCATCTACGACTGCGAAACCGTGGACGTGCCGGAAACGATCCACGTCATCAAGTGGCACGCCGAGCTGATCGACAAGATCTACGACCAGGTGGCCCCGGCGTCCGACAACCACATCGCCATGATCGTGCGCGAACCCGTGGGCGTGGTGGGCCTGGTGCTGCCTTGGAACTTTCCGCTGCTGATGCTGGGCTGGAAGATCGGCCCGGCGCTGGCCGCCGGCTGCTCGGTGGTGGTGAAGCCCGCGGCGGAAACCTCGCTGACGGCGCTGCGCGTCGCCGAACTCGCGGCCGAGGCCGGGCTGCCGCACGGCGTGCTGAACATCGTCACCGGGTCGGGCTCCGAGGTGGGCGAGCCGCTGGGCCGCCATCCCGACGTGGACATGGTCAGCTTCACCGGCTCGACCGCGACGGGCCGCCGCTTTCTGCACTATTCGGCGGACAGCAACCTGAAAGAGGTCGTGCTGGAACTGGGCGGCAAGAACCCCTGCATCGTCCTGGACGACGCCGAGGATCTGGACGCTGTTGCCGCCCACGTGGTCAACGGCGCCTTCTGGAACATGGGGCAGAACTGTTCCGCCGGGTCGCGCCTGATCGTGCATCGCGCCATCCAGGACCGCCTGATGGAGCGGATCGAGGCGCACGCCCGCGAATGGATCGTGGGCGATCCGCTGGACCCCGAAGTGCGTGTCGGCGCTCTGGTCAGCCCCAGCCATTTCGGCAAGGTCAGCGCCTATCTGGAAGCCGCGCAATCCGAGAAGATCCTGCTGGGGGGCACGTCGCCCGCCAAGGGCTTCATCGAACCCACCATCGTCCAGACAGCCCGGGATTCGAAACTGGCGGTCGAGGAGATTTTCGGCCCGATCCTGACCGTGATCCAGGTCGGCAGCTTCGAGGAAGCCATCGCGGTGGCCAACGACACCGAATACGGGCTGGCGGCATCCATCTTCACCGCCAACGGCAAGCGGGCGCTGCGCGGCGCGCGGATGCTGCGGGCGGGCACCGTCACGGTCAACAGCTTTGGCGAGGGCGACATCACGACGCCTTTCGGCGGCTACAAGCAGTCGGGTTTCGGCGGACGGGACAATTCCATCCACGCCCATGACCAGTATACCCAGCTGAAGACCATCTGGCTGGACCTGACCGACCACTCGGACGCAGGCGTGGACTGATGGCCCGGCACGACGCCAGCCGCACCCCCATCTTCAACGGCCCCGCCGGCTGGGCCGCGATCCTGCCGCCCACAGCAGCCCGCGCCCGGCTGGAGGGGCAGGCAGGCTGCGACATCGCCATCATCGGCGGCGGCTTCGCGGGCCTGTCCGCCGCCCGGCGGCTGAAGCAGATCGACCCCCGCCTGGACATCGCAATCCTGGACGCCGCGCGGATCTCCGAAGGCGGCACCGGGCGCAATTCCGGCTTCATGATCGACCTGCCGCACGAGCTGACCTCGGGAGACTATGCCGGGGCGGGCGACAGCCACGACCGGCAGCTGACCAGGCTGAACCGCAAGGCCATCGACTTCGCGAGCGAGGCCGTTCAGGACTATGCCATTCCCGAGGGCTATTTCCAGCGGACCGGCAAGATCAACGCCGCCGCCTCGAAACCGGGCATCGAGGGCAATATCCACTATGCCGCCCACCTGCGCGAACTGAACGAGCCGCACGAGATGCTGGACGCGCAGGCGATGCGCGAGATCACCGGGTCCGGCTATTACCAGGGGGGCCTTTACACCCCCGGCACGGCGATGCTGCAACCCGCAGGCTATGTGCAGGGCCTTGCCGCCGGGTTGGAACGCGACGGCGTGCGGATCTATGAGAACTCGCCGGTGCTGCGCATCGAAAGCGGCAACGGCTGGAGCCTCGCGACCGAGCGGGGCGAGATCCGCGCACCAAAGGTCATCATGGCCAACAACGGCCACCTGGAAAGCTTCGGCTTCAAGCGCGGACGGCTGATGCACGTGATGCTGAACGCCTGCATGACCGCCGAACTTCCGCCCGAGGCCGTCCGCGCGCTTGGCGGGCAGGAATGCTGGGGCGCGACGCCCGCCGATCCGATGGGCACCACCGTGCGCCGCGTCGGCGCGGCGCAGGGCGGCAACCGGATCGTGATCCGGCAGGGCGGATACTATCGGCCCGACATGCAGACCAGCGCGGGCGATCTGGCGCGCACCGTGCGGGCGATGCGGAAAAAGTTCGACGACCGCTTTCCGATGCTGCGCGGCATCCGCTTCGAATATTCCTGGTCCGGCCACCTGTGCCTGTCGCGCAACAACGTCTCGGTCATGCGCGAATTGGAAACGGGGCTTTACGCGGCCTGCGTCCAGAACGGGCTTGGCACCGCGCGGGGCACGCTGACCGGCATCGGCGCCGCCGAACTGGCCATGGGCCGGCAAAGCGACATCACCGCCTTTTTCACGGCCGAGGCGGAACCCGTTCGCCTGCCGCCGCATCCCTTCGACACGATCGGCGCCAATGCTTATATGCGTTGGAAAGAATGGCAGGCCCGGCTAGAGTGATTTCCCGTCAACAAGGGATCACCGCCGACATGCCGCCGATCAAGCGTCGTTACCTGCCCTCGCTTGGGTCTTTCGCGACATTCGAGGTGGCGGCCAAGCATCTCAGCTTTACGCTGGCGGCGCGGGAACTGAACGTGACGCAGGGCGCGATCAGCCAGCAGGTGCGGCTGCTGGAACGCGCGCTCGGGGTGGAGCTGTTCCTGCGCAAGCACAACGCGCTGGAACTGACGCCCGAAGGCATCAGCCTTTACGCCGCCGTCAGCGACGGGCTGGACACGATCAGCGCCGCCGTTTCGGTCCTGGCGGGCGAGGACGGGCCGGAAACCATCACCATCTCGGCCACGGACGGCATGGCCTCGTTCTGGCTGAAGCCGCTGATCGACAGCTTCCGCCAGTCCCATCCCGAGATCGGCTTCGTGGTGCTGGCGTCCGACGCCGACGACACCCTGCGCAACTATTCCGAGGTGGACCTGTCGATCCTGTGCGGCAACGAACGCTGCGAGGTGGGCGAGGAGCTGCATTTCCTGTTCCCCGAGGTGGCGCAGCCCGTCTGCACCCCGGCCTTCCTGGAGGCGCACGGCCCCTTTGACGACGCCGCAAGCCTGAACCGGGTGAACCTGCTGCACCTGCACGACCGCCACTGGTCGGCCGAGGCGATCGGCTGGCAGCCGCTTGGCTGGAAGGAATGGTTCCGGGCGCAGGGCGCAACCTGGGCCGGGGCGCCCTTCAGCCTGTCCACCAACAAGGTCAACCTGCTGATGGCCGCGACCCTGGCCGGCGAAGGCGTGATGCTGGGCTGGCAGCACATGGTCCACGCGCCGATCCGCGACGGCCGCCTGGTGCTGGCCCATCCCGGCCCCCTGACCATCGGGCGCGGCAATTTCCTCAACTGCCGCCAGAAATCGCTGAAGCGGCCGGGCGTGGCTGCGTTCGTGGACCATATGTTGGCTTCGCTGAAGCAGCAGGGCTGACGGCGCGCGTCCTGCGCTAGAATTTCTAATGCGCCGGTGCAGCATATTCTCGTTTGCCCCAGCGGCAGCCGATAGCGGATAACCGCTGGCAGCCGGGACCGGGAATCCCGGTCGGGGGAAAGCTACGGGACGACCCCGATCACCAGACAACCAGCAAACGGGCCGGATACCGTCCGCCGCGCGCGCCTTGCGCGGCGCCGGACGGTCGCGGCCCGACGATTGGACAAACAGAGAGGATACCATGCGCACGATGTTGAAAGCCATCATGGCAGGCGCCGTCGCCCTGGGGCTGACAGCCCCCGCCATGGCGCAGGACGACAAGGTGATCCAGATGGGCACAATGGCCTGGGAGGATCTGACCCCCATCACCGGCATCACCAAGAAGGTGCTGGAGGACAAGGGCTACACCGTCGAGGTGACCGAATTTTCTGAATGGGGCATCGCCTATGCGGCGCTGGCCAAGGGCGACGTGCAGATCCTGGCGTCGCAGACGGATTACGTCGCCTCGGATTACTGGCAGCGCAACAAGAACCGTCTCGAGAAGATCTCGCCGGTGTCGCACGGGCTGTATCAGGGCATCGCCGTGCCGAAATACGTGCCCATCGATTCCATCGAGCAGCTGAACGAGAACGCCGACAAGTTCGGCGGCAAGATCGTCGGCATCGAACCGGGCGCCGGCCTGATGCGCGACACGGCCAACGCGGTGTCCGAATACGGCCTGGATCTTCAGCTGGTCGAAGGCAGCACCGCCGCCATGACCGCCGCGCTGAAGGCCGCCACCGACCGCCAGGAATGGATCGCCGTCACGATCTGGGAACCGTCCTGGATGGCGCAGAAGTTCGACATCAAGTATCTGGCCGATCCCAAGGGCGTTTTCCCGCCCCCCCAGACCTATTACTGGATCGGGCAGGACGGCTTCTCGGCCGCCAATCCCGAGGCCCGCGAGATCATCGCCAGCGTTTACGTGCCCCTGGCCGACATCACCGCGATCAACGCCGCCGTGAACGAGGGCAAGACCATGGACGAGGCCGTCGCCGACTGGATCGCCGCGCATGGCGACCTGATCGGGCGGTGGAGCAACATCAAGTCCTATTGACGCCGTCCGGGCGGCCCCGAAAGGGCCGCCCGCCTGACCATAAAAAACAGACAGGGTGGATATGGAAAGCAACGAGGTTCTGATCGACTGCCAGTCGGTCTGGAAGGTTTTCGGCGAACGCAGCGCCGAGGCGATCCGCTCGATCGCGGAACGCGGCCTGACCAAGCGGGAAATCCTGAAGGAATACAACTGCGTCGTTGGCGTATCCGATGCGACGCTTCAGGTCCGCCGGGGCGAGATTTTCTGCATCATGGGATTGTCGGGATCCGGCAAGTCCACCCTGATCCGGCTGCTGAACCGCCTGATCGAGCCGAGCCTCGGCAAGGTCCTGGTCAAGGGCCGCGACCTGTCCTCCCTGAGCGCCGCCGCCCTGCGCGAAACCCGCGCCCGCCATATCGGCATGGTGTTCCAGTCGGTGGCCCTTTTGCCGCAGCGCACCGTTCTGGAAAACGCCGCCTTCGGGCTGGAGGTGCAGGGCGTGCCGCGTGACGAACGCAACCGCGCCGCGGAAGCCGCCCTGGCCAAGGTCGGTTTGTCGGACTGGAAGCTGCGCTATCCGCGCGAACTGTCCGGCGGGATGCAGCAGCGCGTGGGCCTGGCCCGGGCCTTGACCTCGGATCCCGAGATCATCCTGATGGACGAGCCGTTTTCCGCGCTGGATCCGCTGATCCGCCGCCAGTTGCAGGACGAGTTCCGCCAGCTGACCAAGGATCTGGGAAAGTCCGCCGTGTTCATCACCCATGACCTGGACGAGGCGATCCGCATCGGCGACCGCATCGCCATTATGAAGGACGGGGTGATCATCCAGGAAGGCACCGCCGAGCAGATCGTGATGAACCCCGCCGACCAGTATGTCGCGGATTTCGTCGCGGGCATTTCCCGCCTGCACCTCGTCAAGGCGCATTCGGTGATGGTGCCCGTCGATCAATGGCGCCGCCAGTCGCCCGGCCTGTCGCCCGACAGCCTGCCCCATTGCTCGCCCGAGGCCGACATCGACGAACTGATCGGCAAGATCACCGGCACCGGCAGCGACGCCATCGCCATCGCGGACAACGGCGGCATCGTTGGCGTCGTCACCACGCGCAGCCTGCTGCTGGGCGTGCGCGGCGAACCCGAAGTCCGCGCGGCGGCATAAGCCATGGAAAGCTTTGTCACAACCTTCGACACCGTGGTCGATGACGCGCTGTTCTGGCTGTCGGACCACGCCGCCTTCATCTTTGACGGCATCCGCCTGGTGCTGGAAGGGCTTTACGACGCCGTTCTGTGGCTGCTGATGCTGCCGCCCTTCTGGGCCGTGGCGGCGGTCGCGGGCCTGATCGGCTGGAGCGCGCTTGGCTGGGGCTTCGGCATCGGCGGCGCGGTGGCGCTGCTCGCCTGCGCCGCGATGGGCCTTTGGCCCGAAACCATGCAGACCCTGGCCCTGGTCGTCGCGGCCAGCGTCATCGCGCTGGCGATCAGCATTCCCCTGGGCGTGCTGGCCGGGCTGATGCCGCGCCTGGACCGCGCGCTGACCCCGGCGCTGGACCTGATCCAGACGCTGCCGCCCTATATCTATCTGCTGCCCGCCATCGCGCTTCTGGGCTTCGGCCCGGCGACGGCGCTGGTCGCCACCGTGATCGTCGCGATGCCCCCCGCGATGCGCCTGACCGCCCTCGGCATCCGCCAGACCCCGAACGAGTTCCTGGAACTGGGCCAGGCGGTCGGCGCCAGCCGGGCGCAGATGTTCTGGAAGATCCGGCTGCCCTTCGCCATCCCGTCCATCATGGCGGGCATCAACCAAAGCCTGATGATGGCCTTCGGCATGGTGGTCATCGCGGGCATCGTCGGATCGGGCGGCCTGGGCGAGACGATCTATGGCGCGATCCGCACGCTGGACATCGCGACCTCGATCAACGCCTCGATCGCCATTGTCGTGCTGACCATGCTTCTGGACCGCCTGACCCAGGCCGCAGCGAGGACCAAGTGATGGAGTTCAATCCCGGCGCATACCTCGTCCCCGCGATCGACTGGCTGAACGCCAATTTCCATGGCGCTTTCGCCCTGATCACCCGCGTGATCGAGGCCGTCCTGGGCGGCATCGAATCCGCCCTTCTGGTGCTGCCCGCCTTTGCCGTCATCGCCATCGTGGTTGTCGCCGCCTTTTTCGCGGCGGGCCTGCGCGTGGCGATCCTTGCAGCCTGCTGCCTGGGCTTCTGCTGGATCGCCGGGCTGTGGGAAGCCTCGATGCAGACCATCGCCCTGGTCGTGGTGGCCGTGGCCATCGCCGTCGCCATCGCCTTTCCCCTGGGCATTCTGGCCGCGCGCCGCGCCCGGGTCGAGGCCGCGCTGCGCCCCGTTCTGGACGTGATGCAGACCGTGCCGCCCTGGGTTTACCTGATTCCGGCGGTGATGATCTTCAGCCTGGGCCGCGTGCCCGCGATCATCGCCACCATCGTTTACGGTATCCCGCCGATGCTGCGCCTGACCACGCTGGCCTTCCGCGGCGTTCCAAACGACCTGAAGGAACTGGGCCAAGCCATTGGCGCGAAACCCTCGACGATCCTTTGGAAGATCGAACTGCCAGCCGCCAAGCCCACGCTGCTGGTCGGCCTGAACCAGTGCATCCTGCTGTCGCTGGCCATGGTCGTGCTGGCCGGCCTGGTCGGCGCGGGGGGGCTGGGGGCCGAGGTGACGCGGGGCCTGACCCGGATGGAGATGGGCCTTGGGCTGCGGGCGGGCCTGGCCATCGTGGCGGTTGCGATCCTGGTGGACCGCCTGACCCGCGGCGCGCTGGAGCGCAAGCCGAAGCTGGCGTGAGGGGGCCTGGCCCCGGGGTCCGGCTGCCGCCGCCGCCGCGGGGCGCTAGCGGGCCGCGGATCCAGGCTGGCGCCGGACATGCGGTTTGGATCCCGGACCGGTGGCCGCACATCAGCCGCTGAAGCCGAACTGCCACACGGCCACGGGCACCGCCAGCAGCACGACCAGCGACAACGCGACCAGCCCGCCATCGCGCGTCAAAAGGCCTCCCGCGAACAAGGCGATCACCGCCGCGGCGATCGACCCCGAGGTCGGGATCACCTCCATAAAGGGCATGAACAGCGTCAGCGCCAGGACAAGCAGCTGGGGCAGGTAAAGCCAGGGGCGATGCAGCAGCCAGGTCAGACGCTCTTTCAGGAAGCGTTCGACGAAGCCTATGGGCTTGCGCAGCCAGCCGATCCCGCCGCGCAGCTTTTCGGCGGACAATTCGCGGCGCATGATGACATCGGGCAGCCACACGCTGTCCCGGCCGAAAATCATCTGCACCATCAGGATGAAAACGATCGCCGCCACCATGGAGGTCAGCCCGGGGATGGCGCTGGCGGGGGATACCGCGACAAGCGCGAAGATCAGGATCAGCGAGGCGAAGGACTTTTGCCCCAGCTTCTCGACCACCTGCCGCACCGTGATGCTGTCGCCATGCGCGGCGTCTTCCAGCTGATCGAGAACCTCGCTGAGCTTGTGGGATCGGTCCTGGGCCATGCGTCACCTTGTAGACAAGTCTGCTTGCCGCGCCGCAAGACATCGCGGCGGGCTGTCGTGAAACCTGCGGCCCCGGCGGCTTGTTCCCCGCGCGGGCGGAAAGGCCGGGGCCGTCCTGCGTCCTTGCCATGGACGCCGGTTCAGCGCAGGAACAGCCAGACCGACACGCCGGCAAGGTAAATCCAGACGATCCCGAAGATCCAGGGCGAGCGGATGGCGAAAAGCGAGCCTTCGTGAAACCGGCGGCTGAGCGTCGGGTCGCGCGGCGGCTCGTCCTCGCCATGGTGGGTGGGCCAATAGTCCGCCAGATCCCCGTGCTGTTCCAGAAGCGCGTTCTGCCGGTCGTGCCAACGCTGGATGACGCCGTAGGAGCTTTTGATGGCCCGCAGCGCGTCCAGCGACAGAACGAAGCCCAGCAGCGTCAGGGGCAGGGACACCAGAAGCATGAAGACCCCCGGCTTGGCCCATCCCGCATTCATGGTCGAAGCATAGGCGATGATCAGAAAGGATTGGGACGACAGATAGGCGCCCAGCCTGCTGGACAGCATCTGGCTTTCGAACTGGATTTCGCCGCGAAAGGTGCCGAGGCGCCTGATGTTCTCGCCGCGGATGGCGGTCTGGTCGGTGTCTTGCACGGGTTTTCTCCTGGAATTGCGGATGGTGGCGGACGCAAGGGCGGCCCGGCGGCGGTGATGAACGGCCGATCGCGGGCGACAGGCCGCGGCGTCACTGGTCCGGCCCCGATCCGAAGATCTGGCGGGCGGCGTTGCGCAGGATGCCCGCCCCTTCGGGATCGCGGGCCGTGGCCATGGCAAGGTTCCTGACCTGCCTGAAGGTCAGATGCGGGGGGATCGGCGGCACTTCGGGATCGGCCTTGACCTCGATCACGGTGGGGCGGTCGGCGGCAAAGGCCTCGTCCCAGGCGTCCGCGACCCGGGACGGATCGTCCACAAGGATGCCGTGCAGCCCGATCATCGCCGCAAAGCGGTGATACGGCACGTCGGGGATCGACTGGGACGCCTCGAACTTCGGATCGCCCTCCATCACCCGCTGCTCCCAGGTGACCTGGTTCAGGTCGCCGTTGTTCAGCACCAGGCAGATCCAGGTCGGGCTGTCCCAATCCCGCCAGTATTTGGCCACCGTGATCAGCTCGGCCATGTTGTTCATCTGCATGGCGCCGTCGCCCACCATCGCCACCACCGGGCGCGCAGGATAGGCCATCTTGGCCGCGATGGCATAGGGCACCGCCGCCCCCATCGAGGCGAGGCCCCCCGACAGCGAACACATCATCCCGCGCCTGATCCTGATGTCGCGGCCGAACCAGTTGGCGCAGGAACCGGAATCCGAGGTCAGGATGGCGTTGTCGGGCAGGCGTTGCGACAGCGTCCAGAAGGGCAGCTGCGGGTTGACCGGATCGGCCGGGGCATGGGCGCGCCGTTCCAGCGTTTCCCACGATTTCTCGACGCTGCGCCGGATGCGGTCCTGCCAGCGGCCCTGGGGCTTGCGGTCCAGCATCGGCAGCAGGGCGCGCAGGGTGGCGGCGCTGTCGCCCGTCAGGTTCGCCTCCATCGGATAGCGCAGCGACAGCATCGTCGGGTCGATGTCGATCTGCACGCCGCGCGCCTTGCCTTCCTCGGGCAGGAACTCGGAATAAGGAAAGCCCGAGCCGACCATCAGCAGCGTGTCGCAGTCCTGCATCAGATCCCAGCTGGCAGGCGTGCCCAGAAGCCCGATGGAGCCCGTGACGTAGGGCAGGTCGTCGGGCAGCACCGCCTTGCCCAGAAGCGCCTTGGCCACGCCCGCGCCCAGCCTTTCGGCCACGGCCTGCACTTCATCGGCCGCGGCCAGGGCGCCCGCGCCCACCAGCATCGCGACCTTCTCGCCCGCGTTCAGGATCCCGGCCGCGCGCCGCAGGTCCGCCTCTTGCGGGATCACCAGGGGGGCCGCATAGCCCGTGCCGGAAAAGACCGAGCCATGCGCGCGCGGCGGATCGGCATAGTCCAGATCCTGCAAGTCGTTGGGAAAGATCAGGGCCGACACGCGCCGCTGGCCGATGGCCGCGCGAACCGCGCGGTCGGTCAGGTGGCGGACCTGCGCGGGCACCGTGACGGTGTGGACGTGATCGCCCGCCACGTCCTTGAACATCGACACCAGGTCGATCTCCTGCTGGTAATGCGCGCCAAGGGCGGTGCGCGCCTGCTGCCCGGCAATCGCCAGCACCGGCATGTGGTCGGCCCGCGCGTCGTATAGCCCGGTCAGCAGATGGGCCGCCCCCGGTCCCGAGGTCGCCAGGCAGACGCCGATCTCTCCGGTGAACTTGGCATGGGCCACGGCCATGAAGGCGGCCATCTCCTCGTGCCGGACCTGCACGAATTCGATGTCGCCGTTCCGCCGCCGCAACGCGCCCAGCAGGCCGTTGATGCCGTCGCCGGGATAGCCGAAGACGCGCCGGACCCCCCAGTCCCGCAGCCGCTGCCAGAAGAAATCCCCCACCGTTGTCGCCATCGCCCGCCCCCGTTCGCGTCGCCAGCAAGGCCAACCGCAGCGCGGCGGCTCGGTTCCCCTTGGCGCGGATCCCGCCGCGCTATTGTGAACCCGTCAGGCGCTTCTGGAACTGGTCCTCGCTCAGGCGTTTGACGCCGAACCGCTCCAGCGCCTCCGCGACGATCTCTGAAGGGGTCTTGCCCGCCTCGCCCGCCGCGATGTCCAGGCCGCGGCGAAGATCGTCGGGCAGATCGATGGGGGGTGATGCGTCCTGCATGTCGATGGCTCCCTTTGTGTCGCTCTACCGAACAGCCCCGCGGGGCAACGGGTTCCCCGCCCGGCAGAGCGTCCCTGCGCCCTAAAGGCAGAGCGAGGTGGTCACGACCGGCAAAAGGCTCCACACCGTCGCGGCCAGCGCCACGCAGGCCAGTATTCCGGCGGTCCGCTGCACCCAGGGCAGGCCCGAGGCGAAGCGCGGCATGCGCAGGCCGACAAGCAGAACGACCTGCACCGCGATGGCCACGATCCCGGCCGCGACCAGCGCGGCGCGCCCCTGGTCCAGGCTCAGCCCCGCCCGGCTCCACAGGTCGGAACAGACCACGCCTTCCAGCCCGTAGACCGCGCTAAAGGCGGCGACCCAGACGGACAGCGGCAGCGACAGGCGCAGGATGTCGGTCATGCCAGCCACCCCGGCAGCCAGGCCGCCCCAAGCCCCAGGGCGGCGGCCAGGGCGGCATAGTCGATCCACAGCCGAAGCACGCGCGCATCGCCGAACCGCCGGGCCGAGATAAAGCCCGCGCGGATTCGGGCCGTCAGGAACAGCGTCATGAGGCCCGCAAGACCGGCGTGAAAGACGATATAGCCCGCGATCACCCACAGCGTCGCGTCATAAGCGTGGGCGTTGTGGGTCGTGGCCAGGAACACCGTCCAGGCGGCGGCGATCAGGGCGGCAAGCCCGGCCAGGCTGGCGCCCAGGCCGGTCCAGGGCGCGCGGTTCTTGCGGATCCCGCCGTCGGCCAGACGGATGCCGCCGCTGGCAAGAACCACCCCCAGGGCCGCCAGCACCGGCCCTGCGAGGCCCGGCTCCAGGATGGCGGGCGGCGGCCAGTTCGGGGCGACGGTCCACAGGAAGGCATAGCCGAACAGCAGGGATCCGAACAGCACCGAATCGGCCAGCAGCAGAAACAGCGATCCCCACCAGCCGGGCGGATAGGGAACCTCGGTATGGGTGGGCAGCGACAGGCCGCGGCCCGCGTCCAGCGGCCCCTCGTCCCGGCGCGAGCCGCCTTGCCAGGCCCAGGCCAGCGCCAGAACCGTCACCCCCAGGGCCGAGGCGAACATCAGCCACCACCATTTCCACACCGGCGCCATGAACATGATGCTGGTGACAACCGCCATGGCAAAGGGAATGATCGAGTTCCGGGGCATGACGGCGATGAATTCCGGCTCTCCGCGCGAGACGCTGACCACCAGCGTTTCGCGCCGCTTGCGGACGGGTTCGCCCAGAAAGCCTTCGCCACGGGCGACCCGGACCGGCAGGCCGGGATCGTCGTGCAGGGGGTAGCGGCTGCCGACCACCGGGATCGAGGCGAAGTTGTAGGCCGGGCCGGGGATCGGCGTGGCCCATTCCAGCGTTCCCGCGTTCCACGGGTTGCGCCGCCCGCGCACCGCCACGAAGGCGTTCACCGCCACGTCCAGAACCACCAGCCCGAAGCCGATCGCCAGAACGAAGCCGCTGACCGAGGCCAGCAGGTTGATCCCTTCCCACCCCGAGCCTTCCTCGATCCTGTCGATGCGCCGCCGCATCCCCAGAAGGCCCGCCCAGTGCAGCAGCAGAAAGGTGCCGTGAAATCCCGCCATGACCAGCCAGAACCCCGTCTCGCCCATGCGGAAGAACCGCTTGCGGCCGGTCAGGACCGGCAGCCAGTAATAGATTGCCGCGATCATGGGAAAGACATAGCCGCCGATCAGCACGTAATGCAGATGCGCCACCACGAAATAGCTGTCATGCGCCTGCCAGTCGAAGGGCACCATGGCCACCATGACGCCCGTCAGCCCGCCCATTACAAAAGTCACGAAAAAGCCCAGGATCCACAGCATCGGCAGATGCAGTTCGGGGCGGCCTTTCCACAGCGTGCCGATCCAGGCGAAGATCTGCACCCCCGTTGGCACCGCCACCAGCGTCGAGACGGCCGAAAAGAAGGCCAGGCCCATGTGCGGGATGCCGGTGGTGAACATGTGATGCACCCACAGCCCGAAGCTGAGAACCGCCAGCGAGATCGCCGCCGCCACCACCCAGCCATAGCCCAGCAGCGTGGTGCGCGCCATGACCGGCAGGATCATCGAGATGACGCCCGCGGCGGGCAGGAAGATGATGTAAACCTCGGGGTGGCCGAACAGCCAGAACAGGTGCTGCCACAGCAGGCTGTCGCCGCCGTGTTCGGCCTGGAAGAAGGGCATGTCGAAGGCGCGTTCCAGTTCCAGGATCAGGGAACCCAGGATCATCGGCGGAAAGGCGGTCAGGATCATCACCGCCACGACCAGCATGTACCAGGCGAAGATCGGCAGCCGGTCCAGCGACATCCCCGCGGCGCGATAGCGCAGCACGGTCACGACCACCTCGACCGCCGCGCCGATGGCCGAGATCTCGATGAAGCTGATGCCCAGAAGCCAGATGTCGGTGTTGATGCCGGGCGAATAGGCCGAAGACGACAAAGGCGGATACATGAACCAGCCCCCGTCGGGCGCGACCCCCGCCAGCAGCGCGACGATCATGATCGTGCTGCCGATCATGTAGCACCAGAAGCCGTAGGCCCCGAGCCTGGGGAACGCCAGGTCGCGCGTTCCCAGCATCCCCGGCAGCAGAAACACGGTCAGCGCCTCGAAAAAGGGGATGGCGAACAGGAACATCATGATGGTCCCGTGCATCGTGAAGATCTGGTTGTAGATCTCGGGGCCCATGAAGGCCGACCGGGGCGAGGCCAGCTGCGCCCGGATCAGCATGGCCAGGATCCCGCCGGCCAGGAACATGCCGGCGGCGCCCAGGATGAACATGTTGCCGATGGTGTTGTTGTTGACCGTGGTGAACACGCCCTTCCAGCCGGGATCGTTCCGCCAGATCGGATACAGCGCCTTGTGCAGCCGCAGCGCGGTCAGACGTGGTTTGTCGGTCACGGTGTCTCCCCAGCCAGAAAGGCGTCCCAGGCCGCCGCGTCATGGGCGACCACGGTGAAATGATGGCGGCGGTATCCCGCGCCGCTGAACTCGGCGCTGACGCCCGCGTACCGGCCCGGCTCCCACGCCTCGATGCGCAGGACGTTCACGTGCCCCGGGATCGCGTCCAGCTTGCCCGCCAGCCGCGGCACCCAGAAGCTGTGGATCACGTCGGCGCTGGTGATGCGGACATCAACCGGGCGGCGGGCGGGAATGTGCAGCATGTTCTCGGTCACGCGGCCGGGCGCGTCGGGATAGGTGAAGCGCCAGACCCATTGCCGGCCCTCGGCCTCGACCGCGACCACGTCGGGACCGGGGCGCGGCAGCAGCCGCTCTCCGATCCACAGGCCCCAGACGGTCAGGGCGGCCAGCACGGTCATCGTGAAGCCGAGGCCCAGGCCCTTGATCCAGACCGTCTCGCGCCGGCGGTCCGCCCCCTCGCCGGACGCTTCCTCGCCGGACGCTTCCTCGCCCCGGCGGAAGGCCAGCATCAGCAAAACCGCCACCAGCAGCAGGATCGCCGCCGCGCCCCCCAGCATGACCCACCACAGGGTGGCGATGATGTCGGCGGCGGGTCCGGCCGGATGGACGGCGGACAGGCGTTCCTCGCAACCCGCCAGCATCAGCGGCGTTGTTCCCCCGATCACCATCTTGGGAAAGGGACGCCGATGGCCAACCACGAAACCGACGACACGCCCGGCAAGGACAAGGAAGGCATTCTCGAGGATCCGGTGGCCGACCTGCCCGGCTTTTACCAGACCTCGTCCACCATCGCGATCGCGGGCCATCCGCTGCACGCGATGAGCGTGGCCTTTCCGGTCGCGCTGACCTTCTGCACCTTCGGGGCCGACCTGTTCTACTGGTGGACCGGCGACGGGTTCTGGGCACGGGCGGCGCTGTGGGCCGCGGGCATGGCCTTCCTGATCGGCGTTGCGGCGGCGTTCACGGGGACGCTGGAGCTGCTGTTCGTGCCGGGCATCCGGGTGCGCGCCGCAGCCTGGACCCATGCCGGGATCGCGGTCGTGCTGCTGTCGATCCTGGGGGCCAACTGGGGCTACAGGCTTTACGGCTACGAGGACGCGGTGCTGCCTTACGGCATCCTGCTGTCGGGCTTCAGCGTCGTGATGGTGGGGGCCACGGGCTGGCATGGCGGCAGGCTGGTCTTCGACTATCATCTGGGCACCTCCGAGACCGGCAACTGACGGTCGAGGGGTTCGGTCAGCCAGCCGGGCACGGGAATCTCCTCGAAGGGGGGCTTCAGCAGGACCAGGGTCAGAACGGCCAGAACGGGCACCAGCAGCATCAGCAGCGGCACCAGCGGACGCGGCGTCTTGTGGCGTCCGTCCGTTTCCCCGACCTTGACGATGTGATGGCCGATCCAGGCGTGAAAGCCGATCAGCAGGGCCACGAAGACCAGCTTGGCGAACATCCAGGGAACAAAGACTTCGCGCAGGAAGATCAGCCAGGTTCCGGCGACGATCGCGGTCACGGCGGCGGGCGTGACGATCCAGACATAGCTGACATGGGACGCCAGGCGGATTCGGGTGAAATCGGCCTGCCCAATGGCCGGATCGTGGCGCGACAGCATGACCGGCAGGCCGAACAGGCCCCCCACCCACACCGCCAGCGCGATCATGTGCAGCGCCTTCAGATGCGGGACAAGCGGTTCCAGCCAGGCGATCACGTGGGCCGCCCTTGCAGCTGCCGCCAGCCGCGCAGCGCCACCAGCGCCCCCAGGGCGGCATAGGGAATGCCCGCCGGCACCCACATGATGATCCCGCCCAGCTGCTGGTCGGCCAGGGCCGTGAACCCCCAGGCCAGCGGCGCCTGCCGGTGGATTTCGTAAAGCGGATCGGGCGCAAAGGTCAGCAGCGCCCCCAGAAGCCCCATCTGCATGTAGGCCCCCAGGATCAGCAGCCCCGCCTGTCCCGCCGGCTGGCCGGGCGCCAGCACCGCCCGCCAGAAAGCCGTGGCGGATGCCAGCAGCGTCGCCTGCATGACCCAGTAGACGCCCTTGTCCGCCATTGCCGCGTCATAGGCCTGCGGCAGGTGCCAGGCCCACAGCACCCCCGTCGCCAGCACCAGCAGGGGCGTGGCCACGCGCGGGCTCTGCGCGGGCCAGGCCAGCGCGATCAGCGGGGCGGCCACCGCCACCAGCAGCAGGTGATGAACCACCCGCGCCGAAAACAGCGCCGCCGACAGCGCGCAAAGCGGCGAAACGAAGGCCACCGCCAGCACCGCCACCGCCGCCGCGCCCGCCCGCGACCGGGCCAGCGTCAGCGCCAGCGCCGCAAGCGCGGCCAGCAGCAGCGGGTCGAGGTTCCAGCGGGTCCAGATCGCGCCGGGATCCGGCGCGGGGCCGCAGTAAAGCCCCGCCAGGCCACCCGCGATCAGAAAGGCGCCGGGAATCATGCGGCGCCCCTTGCTTCGGCAGCGGCCCCGGCGGGCCGGACACGGAGGAGGAGACCCTTGCGGGCCGGAGTATGGGACAGCTCGTCGCGGTATCGCATGGGCACCGGCGGGTTCGCCTCGGGGTAGGGGGCTCCGGCGCGGTTGTCCGGCCGGTCACAGCCGACCACTCGGGGGCCGCCGGCCGTCCGTTCGCGCCGATCGTCGATCGCGCATTCCAGCGTGACCGCCTGCCCTTCCGTCTGGCCCTGGCGCGCCTTGTTCTCGGGGTTGATCAGCACGGTGTCGCGCCCGGTCAGCCCCCGCAGCCGGTCCGAGATCCCATGGATCGTGGTGTTGAACCGGTGGTTCGGCAGCGGCGTGACCCTTGTCGTCCGGTCGCCCGCGCCAAGCGCCGCCTCGGCGAAGTCCATGGTCATGGCAATTTCCGATTTCAGGCGCGGCGAGGCCGGTTTGCGCTTGCCCAGGGATGCGTGGATCATGCCGGGGCGGTCTTTCGTCGTAACCGCCTGCGGCCCGTCCGCCTGCCGCCCCTTCCCGGTCCGCACCGGGCGGGGCGGCTGCCAGCTGTGCCCGCCCGGAAACAGATGCGGGCGGTTCGGCTTGATGGCCACCCCCATGTTCAGGTCCGGCTTCCCCCAGCAGGGTTGCACCCTGTCGCCGTCCGGGATCGCGCGGGCCGCGTTGCCGCCCAGCGAGGCGACGCCCTTGACTGACACGTCCAGAAGCCCCCGGACCGGGGCGGCGGTGTTGCGCCCCTCCTCCACCGGCGGATCGAACCCGAACAGCTTGCGCAGCATTCCGTTCGGGACCGGCTTCGGCTGTTCGGTAATGCCCACGATGCGTTTCCCCTGCATGTTGGAATGGCCCCGCTCCGGGAAGATGCCTGCCCCTTGCCGCCCGGTGTTGCCGCGCAGCAGCAGCAGGTTCACATACATTTTCAGGTTCAGCCACCCCCTGACGTGCCGGGTTAGCCCCATCATGTAGACGCCGATGGTTCTTTCGGCCCCGCGGCACATGTCGCCCGCCGTTTCCAGATCCGCGCGCCGCAGGCCCGAGACACGCTCGATCCCGCCCCATCGGATCTGCTTGATCGCGGCGGCGAAATTCCCGACGCCGATGGTCTGGCTGTCCGCCAAGGCGCGGTCGATGATTGTCCCGCCGGCGCGCTCGTCCCGTTCGATCACGCGCTTGCAGAGGCCCGCCAGGGCCGCGCGGCACATGCCGGACCTGCCGGACAGGGTGCTGCGGCCGCAAAGCCGCGCGTACAGCGCATAAAGACACGACGCCTCGAGACTGGCGCGCCACCAGGCGTAGAAAACCGTGGCTCGGGAATCCAGCGCCCGGAGCCGCGCCCCGATGCCATGGAAAGCCTGCTCCCATGTGATTGCGACATACCGGCCGCAGGCCGCGTCGTGGGGCAGGGAATAGGTCACAAGGCCGGTCTTTTCCAGATTGTGGTCCGGCAGTCGGCGCTGCCGCATCAGGATGTGCCGGAGGAAAAAATCCGAGCCGCGGCAGTCGCGGGTCGGACCCCGGACGGTCGCCTTTGTGCCGTTCTGGCCAAGCGCAAACGGGTGGGGATGCGCGGGACTGGTCGGGGCGCGACAAAGACACATGTGACTGCCGGTCTTGCTCCGCCGCACCGGCGTTCGGATCGCGCCCCTCGATGGCCTCTGGCCGTCCAGAATGCGCCCGACGCCCCTGCGCGAGCCCCATCCTCCGGCGGCGTCGGCACAAGGGGGCGTGTTCTCCCGCTGCCGGGCGGTCTCGGTCCCGGCGGGCTTGTTGTCGCTCATAGGTTCCTCTCGCGGTGGCGGCCATGCGGGCGCCGCGTCAGCCTTTTCGGCAACTCGGGCACAGGGCAGTGGTTCCAACGCCGGCATGAAAGCGGATGTCGGACGATCACGGACGCCCGCCTTCGGAACGGCATGGCCGTGCCTGACATTGCCGGCATCCGCGGGGCAGTCCGGGAACATCCTGCCGGCCCGGATGTTGGACCCTTGGCGCCTCCGCCCATCAGTCATCCGCCCACAAGTCGTCAAAAGGAGACCGGCATGAACGTCCGCCAGATGATCGCAACCCATCCCCATGTCCAGGGCGGCACCGCCGACCGGCTGCTGCGCTGCATCGAAGCCTGCTACGCCTGCGCCCAGACCTGCACCTCTTGCGCCGATGCCTGTCTGGCCGAGGATATGGTCGAGCAGCTGCGCCAGTGCATCCGCCTCAACCTGGATTGCGCCGACATCTGCGCCGCCGCAGGCTCGATCGCCACCCGGCGCACCGGCGCGAACGTGGCGGTGATCCGCGCGGTTGTCGAAGCCTGCGCCGCCGCTTGCGAGGCCTGCGGGCAGGAATGCCAGAAACATGCCGACATGCACGAGCATTGCCGTCTCTGCGCCGAGGCCTGCGCGGCATGCGCACAGGCCTGCCGCGACGCCCTGACCGACCTGCGCTGACGCAGCGTTCCCGGGCGGCGAGGGGGCGATGCGGGGCGGCCCTTCGTCCGCCAACCCGTCGCGCCCGGGGCGCGCCGTCGGCCTGCCTGGTCCGGCGCTGTCCCTGCACGGCCAGGGGCACGCCCTTCGCAGTGTCCCATGGCCGGGCGGGAACGATTGACCCGTGGGACGGTTGGAAAGGCTCGCACCCGAGCAAAGGAGGCCGCCATGAGACCAGATGTCGTTCCGGGAGCAAGGTTTCCCGACTATGTCCTGCCGGACCACACCAAGGCCCGTCGGCGCCTGTCGGACCTGCAAGGCGACCAGCTGATGATCGTGGTTCTGACCCGCGGCTTCTTCTGCCCCAAGGATCGCCAGCACATGCTGGAGCTGGTGCGGTTTCATCCGCAGTTCGTGGTGGGCTATACCCAACTGGTCACTATCACCACCGACGATTGGCACACGACCAACAACTATCGCCAGCAGACCTCGGCGCCCTGGCCGTTCCTTTACGACGAGGAGCGGGCCGTTCAGAAGGATCTGGACATCAAGGAATACACCGACACCTCGCATGACGTGATGATCCCGCACACCATCGTCCTGGGCCGCGGGCTCGAGGTCTTCCGGGTCTACAACGGTTATTACTACTGGGGCCGCCCCTCGATGGCCGAGCTTCATGCCGACCTGCGCGATCTGGGGCAGCGGACCTATCGCGATTGGGACATCACGCGGCCCGACCTGCGCGGAAAGTGGCAGGCGGGCGACAAGTCCGACTTCTATCCTTACGGTGACGATGCGATCTCGATGGACAGGCTTATGTTGCAGATGGCGGGCGCCGTCGATCGGTATGCGGGCGACGCGGGAAAGGTGTAAGGGGTAAGGGGACGACGCGGCTCGCCCCCTCGCCCCGGTCGCGGGCGGCCCTGCCACCCGCGTGCCGCGGTTCGCGACAGTCGTTCTGGCCGCCCCCCATGCGGGGGGGGGCGGCCTTGTCCCGAGGCCGTTCTAGCGGGGTTCGGCCTGAAGGCCCTTGACCAGCGCGAAACAGGCGCCCAGCAGCACGATGGCGAAGGGGAACCCGGTCGAGACGGCCATGGCCTGAAGGGCCGCAAGGCCCCCGCCCAGCAGCAGCGCGATGGCGACCAGGCCCTCGAACGTCGCCCAGAAGACGCGCTGCGGGACCGGGGCGTTGATCTTGCCGCCCGCGCTGATCGTGTCGATCACCAGAGAGCCGGAATCCGACGAGGTGACGAAGAACACGATCACCAGCACGATCCCGATCAGCGAGGTCACCGTTGTCAGCGGCAGATGGGACAGCATCTCGAACAGTTGCAGTTCCAGCGCGGCCTCCTGAACCGAGCTGAGCCCCTGGTTCACCACCTGGCTGATCGCCGTGCCGCCAAGCGCCGTCATCCACAGCGTCGAGACAAGGGACGGGATCAGCAGAACCGCGACCAGGAACTCGCGCACGGTGCGACCGCGGCTGACGCGGGCGATGAACATGCCCACAAAGGGCGACCAGCTGATCCACCAGGCCCAGTAGAAGGCCGTCCAGCCCTGGCGGAAGTTGTCGTCGTCGCGTCCAAAGGGATTTGATAGCGCGGGCAGGTATTCGCCATAGGCCAGCAGGTTCCTGAAAAAGCCCGTGGCGATCTGCATCGTCGGACCCACGGCGATGATGAACACCAGCAGCAGGATGGCCAGGCCCATGTTGATCTCGGACAGAAGCTTGACGCCCTTTTCCATCCCGGCCACGACCGAGGCGATGGCGATCCCGGTGATGATGATGATCAGGAAGATCATGGCGCCGGTGTTTGCGGGCAGCCCGAACAGGAAATGCAGCCCGGCGCTGGCCTGCTGCGCGCCAAAGCCCAGCGAGGTCGACAGCCCGAAGATGGTGGCGAAAACGGCCATGATGTCGATCAGGTGGCCCGGCCAGCCCCAGACCCGCTCGCCGAAGATCGGGTAGAAGATCGACCGCAGGGTCATCGGCAGGCCCTTGTTGAAGGCGAACAGCGCCAGCGACAGGGCGACAATGGCATAGATCGCCCAGGGGTGCAGCGCCCAGTGGAAGATCGTTGCGGCCATGGCAAGGCGCCGCGCGCCCTCGGCATCGCCGGGCGCGCCTTGCAGCGGCGCCCAGTCGGTCCGCAGCCCGTCCGGCCCGACAACGGGGCCGTCGAAGGCGGCGGTGAAGTTGCCCAGGGGTTCGGCCACGCCATAGAACATCAGCCCGATGCCCATGCCCGCCGCGAACAGCATCGAGAACCAGGACGCATAGCTGTAGTCGGGCTTGGCCTGGGGTCCGCCCAGCCTGATGCGGCCCAGGGGCAGCACGACCAGGGCCAGGCACAGCAGCACGAAGACGTTCGCCGCGCTGATGAAGAACCAGTCAAGGCTTGCCGTCAGCAGATCCCGCAGCCCGACGAAGATCGGGTCAAGCGTGTTCTGGAACATCAGCGTCAGCAGGGTAAAGGCGACCACGCCGATCGCCGAGACGCTGAAGACGACGTTGTGAATGTCCAGTTCGAACACGAAGCGGCGGCGATAATTGATGTTGTCCTGCCCGATCTCGTAGTCGGTCTGGATGATCTGGGTCGCGCCCTGGGGCGCGGGAATCGCGTCGGGCGATTCAGGATCAAGCGGAACGTCGGGGTTCTGGGTCAAAGACCAATCCTTTTTGCTGAAGTCGGGTTGCAAGGTTTCGATCGGAGGGGGAAGGTCGGCGTTGAAGGTTTTCCGTGATGGGATGGCGATAACCTTCACGTTACCGGACAGAAGCGAGAAGCACAAATCGCGGGGCGGTTTCCGGCGCGGCGAGCCTTGCGGGAGGATGTGCCGGCCGAGGGTTTCCGATCACCGCCGCGGGTCCGGCTAATGCCGCCGGCATTCCGAGAACCGCCGCGGGCGGCGGTGGCCGCGTCCCGTCATATCGGATGGAACACCTGCGGAGCCTCGGGGTTGGTTCCCCAGTCACCGGCACGTCGCCGGACCACGGCCCCACAACCGGAAGGAGCGATCATGGCCAATCTTCGTACCGCTTCCCTGCGTTCGCGCGGGCCGGACCCCCTGCGCCGAGACGGCTGGTGGATCTTCGCAGCCGTTCTAGCCGCCGTGCTGGCGCTGTTCGGGCTGACGCTGTTCGCGGGCGGTGTGTGGCTGATCCTGCTTGGCGGCAGTTGGTATTACGCTCTGGCGGGGGCCGGGCTTCTGACGACGGCCTGGCTTCTGGCGACCGGCAGCAGCGACGCGCTGCCGGTTTACGGGCTGGTCTGGCTGGCCACGGTGGCCTGGGCCTTCTGGGAGGTGGGCACCGACTGGTGGGCGCAGGTTCCCCGCCTGGTCGCCCCGACCCTTGTTCTGGTTCTGATCGTTCTGGTCGTTCCCGCCGTCAGCACCCGCCGCAGCCGCTGAGACATCGCCATGCAAAATCCCCTGATTTCCGCCTCGGCCATCGCCATCCTGACGGCATCGGCGGCCTTGCCCGCCTTTTCGCAATCCCCCGCAGCGCCCGCGGCCGATCCCGCCCCGGCCCCTGATGCCGCGGCCCCGAACCAGGCCGACCGCGCCCCCCGGCCCCAGCCGGAGATCGGCGCCGACTGGCCCTTCTGGGGCGGCGACGCGCAGGCCACGCGATTCACGCCCCTGGACCAGATCACCCGCGACAATGTGGACCGCCTGGAACGCGCCTTCGTTTACCGCACAGGCGACATGCCGACCGGCAGCGCCGAAGGGAAATACGCCGCCGAAACCACGCCGCTGAAGATCGGCGGGCAACTGGTCATGTGCTCGGCCAAGAACATCCTGATCTCGATCGACGCGGCCACCGGCGAGGAGAACTGGCGCTTCGACCCGCAGGTCAGCAACGACGCCATCCCTTATTCCGCGTCCTGCCGGGGCGTTTCGGTTTATACCGCGCCGGAACTGCCCGACGATGCGCAGTGCAAGACCCGCGTGATCGAGGGCACCATCGACGCGCGCCTGATCGCGGTGGATCTGCGCACCGGCCAGCCTTGCGGGGATTTCGGTCAGAATGGGCAGGTGGACCTGTGGGAAGGCATCGGCGAGAAGGTGCCCGGCTGGTATGCGGTCACCGCTCCCCCCACCATCGTGCGGGGCGTTGTCGTGACCGGCGCGCAGGTCAAGGACGGCCAGGCCGAGGATGCGCCGTCCGGGGTCATCCGCGGCTATGACGCGGTCACGGGCGCCTTCCTCTGGGCGTGGGACCTGGGCAGGCCGGGCGAATACGGCCAGCCCCCCGCGGGCGAGACCTATACCCGCGGCACGCCCAACATGTGGACCACCGCCACCGCCGACGAGGACCTGGGCCTGGTCTATCTGCCGATGGGCAATTCCTCGGTCGATTACTACGGCTCGAACCGCTCGGACCTCGAGAACCAGTGGGCGACCTCGCTTGTGGCGCTTGACGCGCTGACGGGCGAGCCGCGCTGGAGCTTCCAGACGGTCCGCAAGGATGTCTGGGACTATGACCTGGGCAGCCAGGCGACGCTTCTGGATTTCCCGACCGGCGAGGGACAGACCACACCGGCGATCCTGCTGCCCTCCAAGCAGGGCGACATCTACATCCTCGACCGCGCCACGGGCGAGCCCCTGACCTCCGTGGGCGAGATCGCGGCCCCCGACACCGGCAGCGTCGAGCCGGACTTCCTGTCGCCCACGCAGCCCACGTCGGAATGGCACACGCTGCGCAAGGACAACCTGGTCGAAAAGGACATGTGGGGCTTTACCCCCATCGACCAGTTGTGGTGCCGCATCCAGTTCCGCCGCGCCCATTACGTGGGCTTCTACACGCCGCCCTCGGCCGACCGGAGGTGGATCCAGTATCCCGGCTATAACGGCGGGTCGGACTGGGGTTCGGTGGCGGTCGACACGCGGCGCGGGATCATTGTCGCCAACTACAACGACGTTCCGAACTACAACCGGCTGATCCCGCGCGAGGAGGCTGACGAAAGGGGCCTGCGCCCGATCAACGAACTCCCGCCGGGCGGCGAGGGGGGCGAGAACGCGGATGTGGGTGGCGCCGAGGGCGCGGGCGATCCGCAGGCGGGTGCCCCTTATGCCATCGACGTGAACGCGGGCTGGCGCAATGACGTGACGGGCGTGCCCTGCACGCGCCCGCCTTACGGGGGGATCCGCGCCATCGACCTGAACACCGGAGAGACGCTGTGGGACACGCCCATCGGCACGGCGCGGCGCAACGGTCCCTTCGGCATTCCCTCCATGCTGCCCATCAAGATCGGCACGCCCAACAACGGCGGTTCGGTCGTGACGGCGGGCGGGCTGGTCTTCATCGCTGCCGCGACCGACAACCTGTTCCGCGCCATCGACATCGAGACGGGCGAAACGGTCTGGCAGGACGTGCTGCCGGCAGGCGGGCAGGCCAACCCGATCTCCTACGAGGTGGACGGGCGGCAATATGTCCTGATCGCCGCGACAGGGCATCATTTCATGGAAACCCCCATCGGCGACTACATCATCGCCTATCGCCTGCCGGAATGATCATGGACGCCGTTCCGGCGGATGCCGGTCCGGCATCCGCCGCGCCAGAACACCTGCCGCCGGGAACGCATGACGAAAGGTTTCGCCTTGAACTGGAAGAACATGCTTTTTCAGGACTGGGAAGGGATCGTGCGGACGCTGATGGTCGGCGTTCTGGCCTATGCGACGCTGATCGTGTTTCTGCGCATCTCGGGCAAGCGCACGCTGGCCAAGCTCAATGCCTTTGATCTGGTTGTCACGGTTGCCCTTGGATCGACGCTTTCGGCCATTCTGCTTCAGGAATCGATCGCCCTTGCCGAAGGCGTGGCCGCCCTGGGCCTTCTGATCGCCATGCAGTTTCTTGTGGCTTTCACCTCGGTCCGCTGGACGGCGTTCGCCAAGGCCGTCCGGTCCGAGCCGACCCTTCTGATCCGGTCCGGGCGGTTCTGCGACAAGGCCATGCGGCGCGAACGGATCACCCGGGACGAGGCGATGAGCGCCGTACGCGACAGCGGCGGGCGGGACGTGAGCGAGGTCGAGGCGCTGATCCTCGAAAGCGACGGCTCGCTCAGCGTCGTGTTCGCCACGCGCGGGTAGTTCGGAAACGATCCGCGCCCCAAGTCCCGGCATAGCCGGAACCGTGCGACGAGGCGCGGTTTCCCTGCATGGCAGTTCGACATGCCGCGCCATCCGCCCTTCGCCAGCGGGCGTCCCTAGGTAGAAACGGCTGCGCCGGATTGTCCGTCCGGGCGGTTCCGGCGGATCGCGAGAGCCGGTCCCGCCCGTTCATGCCAAGGACGGCAGCTGCCCGTCAGCGCCCGCCTTCCGCAGCCTTAAGGCCGCTCCAGGGTGGCCGTCGCCAGGCGGCGGCCATCGGCTTCCAGCGCGAAAACCATGTCGCCTTCCGGCCCGGCTTCGGGCACGGGGATCGTGGCCAGAAGGGTGCCGTCGGCCGCTGCCGTCATGTCGCGCAAAGGCGTCGTGGCATTCCCCGTCACCAAGGCGATCGTCACGGCCTGGCCGCCGGGCAGTCCCGTGGCGGCGATGCGGACGCGGTCCGTGCCGCGCGCCACGGCGCTAAGCTGCGCCTGTTCGGCACCCGCATCATCCGCGGCAAGAAGGCCTGCCGACCGTCCCAACCCCAGCAGATCGCGTCCGAGATCGTTCTCGGACAGAAAATCCGCCGCGGCCTCGCCTGCCCGGGTGGCCGCTCCTCCGGCACGCTCGGCCGTCTGCTCGGCCGCGTCGCGCGCCCGTTCCAGAAAACCGGGATCGGTGGCCGAAGCCTGCGGGATCGCCACGGCGCCTCTCTGACGCAGGGCGGTCTCGTCGGCGGCATCGTTGGCGCGAAGGATCGCGCCCGCCTCGACGCCGCATCGTGCCGACAGGTCGGCGAGCCGGTCCCCGGGTCCGAACGGGACCGCCGGGGGACAGTCCTGGGCGTGGGCCGGCAACGTGGTCAGGGCCGCAACGAACAAGCTTGCAAGAACAACGGGGCGCATGACTTCCTTTCCCGAAACGACCTCGACAGGCAGGCCGCAAGAGCGTCCCTCCGGCTGCACCCCGGATCCGGCCGACTGCGGTCGTGCAATCCCCTACCAACCGGCGCGGCAGCACAATGTTCCGCAGGAATGGACGGACCGCCGGACGGCGTCTGTCCGGCCCCGCGCCGATGCGGCAGGAACGGTCGTTCGCGAGGATCGGAAACACGTGCCGCGCGGAAACGGTTGGGGTGGGCCCTTGAACGGGTTTCCGCCGACCTGCCGCGGCCTGACGATCCCGCGCGACATCGCGATGCCCGCATTGCAGGGCGGGCAATCGGTCGCGCTGATCGGCCAACGGCTGCAACCGGCAGCCGTCCCGTTGCCTGCGCGCCGTGGCGTCCGTGCCTGAATCCGTCTTGCAAGACCGCCGCGGCTCCGACACCCTGGGCCGTCATCGGGCGTAGGGCATCATGCGCAAACCCACCTTCAGGGACATCGCCGCCCGCGCGGGCGTCGGCACCGCCACGGTCGAGCGTGTCCTGAACGGTCGCGGCGGGGTCAGCCCCGAGGCGGCCGAGAAGGTTCTTCTGGCGGTGCGCGCCCTGGACTATCCCCGCCTTCTGCCCGAAACCCATCGCGGCCTGATGCGGATCGAGGTGCTGCTGGTGCAGCCGCACTCCACGTTCTTCCGTCGCCTGTCACGATCCTTCGAAAGGATTGCTGCCACGCTGACGCCGCTGGTGGTGGTGCAGCGCACCTTCATCGAGGAAATGAACCCCGCAGAGATCGCCCGTCGCATCGCACAGCCGGGATCGCGGCGCGCGGCGCTGATCCTGGCGGTGCCCGACCACCCGCTGATCCGCGATGCAGTGGCCCATGTCGTCCCCTCGGGCTTGCCGGTGATCAGCATCGTCACGCGCGTGTCCGGCCATGAGGGCGATCACGTCGGCATCGACAACTATGCCGCGGGGCGAACGGCGGCGATGTTCATGTCGCGCATGGCGCGGGGCAGGGGACCCATCATCGCGCTGGCCCATCCTATCTACCAGGTACATCGGGACCGTATAGGCGGGTTTTCAGACTATGTCGCGGAGCATGGGGCCGAGGCACGCTTCGATTGGCTGGGCTTCAGCATGGACGATCCCGACCGCAGCGCCGACCTGCTGTTCCGGGCCTTGCGCGACAGGCCCGACCTGGGTGGCATCTACAACGCGGGCGGCACCAACGCCGCGCTGATCGACCTGCTGCGCCGCGAGCAGCCGCGCCGCGCGCTGTTCTTCATCGGCCACGAACTGACCGATTACACCGCCGCCGCCCTGCGCGAAGGGCTGATGGACATCGTTCTGGACCAGGCGCCCGAGGCGCAGGCCCGCCGCGCCCTGGATCTGGCGCTGCGCCGGATCGGGCTGACCCGGATCGACCCCGACTTGGCGCCGATCCGCTTCACCACGATCACCGCCGAAAGCCTCTGATCAAATCTGATCAAGACAGGTTTCGCCTTGGCCTGGCCGATGCTGGTATTCCCGGCTCAAGACCCATCGCCAAAGGACAAGCGCCATGGACGACCTGCAATTCGGCAAGCGCAACAAGCGGGGGGACTGGGCGCCGGACGGCCCCATCGCCTATGCCCCGCTGTTCCAGTTCCCGCCGCGTCTGCGGGCGCTGCTGGCATGGCTGCCGCACTATTTCCTTCCCTGGAACGCCATCTTCGCCGTGTCGGCCGTGGCCTACTGGGCCTGGATCGTGCCGCCGGTCGAAACGATGCAGGCCATCGGTTTTGGCTGGGTGGCCTGGCTTTACGCGGTCAACGCGCTTGCCGTGTTCCTGTTCTACGGCGCGTTCGAGCTGCACCTGTATGTCCTGCGGCGGCAGGAGAACCGCTTCAAGTACAACGGCAAGTTTCCCTCGGAACAGCGCAGCAAGGCCTTCTGGTTCGAAAGCCAGAACATCGACAACATCCTGCGCACCTTCCTGTCCGGCGTGACGATCTGGACCGGGGTCGAGGTGGTGATGCTCTGGGCCTATGCCAACGGGTATGCGCCCTGGCTGTCCTTCGCCGAGAACCCGTGGGTGCTGGCGGGGATCGCCCTGGTCGTGCCGATCATCCACGAATTCCACTTCTTCTGCGTCCACCGGCTGATCCACACGCCGTTTCTCTACAAGTGGGTGCATTCGGTCCACCACAACTCGGTCAATCCCTCGCCCTGGTCGTCGCTGTCCATGCACCCGATCGAGCATCTGCTGTATTTCGGCTCGGCCTTCTATCACCTGATCCTGCCGTCGAACCCGGTGATCATGCTGTATCAGCTGCATGTCGCGGGCTTCGGCGCGATCCCTGGCCATGTCGGCTTCGACAAGATCGAGGTGGGCGCCGACCGGCTGGTCGATAGCCATGCCTATGCCCATTACCTGCACCACAAGTATTTCGAGGTGAACTACGGCGACGCCACCATCCCGTTGGACAAGTGGTTCGGCACCTGGCACGACGGATCGCCCGAGGCCGAGGCGCGGATGCAGGAACGCTATCGCAAGCGCAAGGAACGGCTGGCCGCCCGCAAGGCCCGCCTGGAAGCAAAGGAAGCAACCGCCAAAGGAGCCGCGAAATGAGCGACCTCAAGACTTGGATCACCGCCTGCAACCTGGACGACATCGAACAGGAAGGCGCGACCCGCTTCGACCACAATGGCCGCAGCTATGCGATCTACCGCGCCCCCGACGACAGCGTCTGGTGCACGGCGGGCCTTTGCACCCACGAGGCGGTGCACCTGGCCGACGGGCTGGTCATGGATTTCGAGATCGAATGCCCCAAGCATTCCGGCGCCTTCGATTACCGCACCGGAGAGGCCCTGCGCCTGCCCGCCTGCGAGAACCTGAGAACCTATCCCGCGCAGGTCGTGGACGGAGAGGTGCGCGTGGCCCTTTAAGGCCCGCGCGGAAACGGGCCAAGGCGCCCCCGGCGGAACAATCAGGTGAGCCGGCACCATTCGGGAGGATGACCATGAAACTGTTCTTCGCCGCGGCGGCAGCCGCATCCCTGATCGCGGGTCATGCCCGTGCCGAAAACATCGGCGTGTCCATGCAAAGCTTCGACAACAACTTCCAGACCCTGCTCCGTCTGGGCCTGGAAGCCCGCGCGGCCGAGATCGGCGGCGTCACCTTGCAGGTCGAGGATGCCCAGGGCGACGTCGCCAGGCAGCTGAACCAGGTCAACAACTTCATCGCCACCGGCGTGGACGCCATCGTGCTGACGCTGGCCGACACGTCCTCGGCGCCCGCGATCACGGCGGCCGCCGAAGGCGCGGGCATCCCGCTGGTCTACCTGAACCTGGAGCCCGCGAACCTGGCCCAGCTGCCGGACAGCCAGGCCTATGTCGGATCGCGCGAAACGGATTCGGGCCGGCTGGGTGGCGAGGCGGCCTGCAAGCTGCTGTCGGCCGCCGGCAAGGCGGGGGACGCGCAGGTCTATATCCTGATGGGCGATCTGGTCCACGACGCCGCCCGCGCCCGCACCGCCGCCGTCAAGGAGGCGCTTGCCGCAGGCGATTGCAGCGGGGCCAGCGTGGTCGATGAACAGCCCGCAGGCTGGGCGCGCAACATGGCGCTGGACCTGACAACCAACTGGATCACGGCGGGCCAGCCCATCGACGCGATCTTCGCCAACAACGACGAAATGGCCATCGGCGCCATCCAGGCGCTGAAATCGGCGGGCGCGGACATGGACGACGTGGTGGTGGTCGGCATCGACGCGACCCAGGACGGGCTTGCCGCGATGGGGGCGGGCGATCTGGACGTGACCGTGTTCCAGAACGCCACCGGCCAGGCGGGCAGCGCCATCGACGCCGCGGTGGCCCTGGCGCGCGGCGAACAGGTCGAACAGCAGGTCATGGTTCCGTTCGAACTGGTCACGCCCGAGAACATGGCCTCCTACGCCCAGCGGAACTGAGGAAACGGGGCATGGGCGGCATGGTCATCATCGGCGCGGGCGAATGCGGAACACGGGCCGCCTTCGCCCTGCGGGAACAGGGCTGGACCGGTCCGGTCACGCTGGTCGGGGCCGAGAACGGGCTGCCCTACGAACGCCCGCCCCTGTCCAAGCCCGAAGGCTCGGGGGCGCGGCGCAAGGCGATCTGCGACGGGGCGCAACTGGACGGGGCCGGGATCGACTATCGCCCCGGCCTGTCGGCGACCGCCATCGACCGGGCGGCCAGAACCGTCGCGCTGTCGGACGGCCGGGCGCTGCCCTATGCCCGGCTGCTGCTGGCGACCGGGGCGGAACCGCGACGGCTGGCCTGCCCGGGGGCCGGGCTTGCGCATGATTTCCGCACCCACCTGGACGCGGTGCGGGTCTTTGCCGGCGCCGCCTCGGGCGCCCGCGTCGCCATCGTCGGCGCGGGGCTGATCGGCATGGAACTGGCCGCCGTCCTGCGCGGGCGGGGCGCGTCGGTCGACGTGATCGAGGCCGGGCCAACCGTCATGGCCCGCGCCGTGCCCCCCCGCCTGGCCGGCAGGTTGCTGGCGCGGCACCGGGCCGAGGGCGTCCGCGTTCACCTGGACGCGGGCGTGTCCGCGATCACGCCCAAAGCCGTCGAACTGGCCGACGGCCGCCCGATCCCAGCCGATCTGGTGGTGGCCGCCATCGGCGTCGCGCCCCGGACGGGGCTGGCGGAAGCGGCGGGCCTGGCCACCGGCAACGGCATCCTGACCGACGCCTGCCTGCGCACCGGCGACCCGGACATCCTGGCGGCGGGCGACTGCGCCGCCGTCGGGATCGCGCCCGGCAGGCACCTGCGGCAGGAAAGCTGGCGCAGCGCGCGCGCGCAGGCGGACGCGGCGGCGCGCAACATGATCAACCCTCCGGCGCCCTTTGCCGCGACTTCCTGGTTCTGGAGCGATCAGTATGACCTGGGGCTGCAAGTGGCGGGCCATCCCGCCGCGCATCTGCCCCTTGTCACCCGGCCGCTGCCAAACGGCGGCGAGGTCGGCTTCCATCTGGACGAGGGACGCCTTGTCGCCGCCGCTGGCCTTGGCACGGGCAACGCCGTCGCCCGCGACATCAAGCTGGCCGAGATGCTGATCACGGCCAAGGCCTGCCCGGACCCCGACGCGCTTGCCGATCCGGGCGTGAACCTCAAGTCTTTGCTGAAGACGCTCCGGGCGGCGTGATGCAGAGGCTGCTGGTGTTCCAGTCCCTGTGGGCCATGGAGCGGCGCCACACCGACGGGCGGGAACGCAGCCTGGACGAAAACATCGCCCTGATCGCCGGGGCCGGTTTCGACGGCATCAGCGCGCATTACACCAGCCGCGCCGATGTCGAACGGTTGACCCGGGCCATCGCCGGAACGGGCCTGCGCGTCGAGGGCGTCTGTTTTCCCCGCAGCGTCGGGGATCTGGCCCTGCCGCTGGCGCTTGCCGCCGACCACCCGGTCGCGCATCTGAACCTCCAGCCCGACATCCGCCCGCGCCGGGTCGCGGACTGCCTGCCGCTGCTGGATGGCTGGATGGAGCATGCGGACAAGGCTGGCATCCCCGTCCTGGTCGAGACGCATCGCGACCGCATGACCACCGACCTCCACTTCACGCTGGACCTGCTGGACCGCCGACCCGACCTGCCGCTGCTGGCGGACCTGTCGCATTATCTGGTCGGGCGCGAGTTCGGCTGGCCGGTCGATGCCGAAAACCACGCCATGATCCATCGCATCCTGAACAACGCCTGGGCCTTCCACGGCCGTGTCGCCTCGCGCGAGCAGGTGCAGGTGGAAATCTCGTTTCCCCACCATCGACCCTGGCTGGACCTATTCCTGGGCTGGTGGGACCACGGTTTCCGCGACTGGCGGTCCCGTGCGGCCCCCGATGCGGATCTGGTCTTCACCTGCGAATTGGGGCCGAAGCCCTATGCCATCACCGGCCCGGACGGCAACGATCAAAGCGACCGCTGGGCCGAGGCCCTGCTGATGAAGGATCTGGTGCGGCAACTGTGGCGCGACATCTGCGCGGAAGGCGGGCGAGCCTGACGGCTTGCGGCAGCGCCGCCAGGGGGGCCGGCCACCCGGGCATCACGCGCCGGAAAGCGGCGCGGCGCCCCGACAGGCTGCCGGAAAGAGCTTTCGTCGAAAAGCGCCGCGCGGACAAAAGCATGCATCGCGTCATCACGGCGCCAGCGCGGCTGCCGATGGGCGCGGCCTGAAAGGCGCAACGCGTCCGGTCCGGGGCCGCCGCCTATACGGGCGCGACCACGACCTGCGCCTTTTCCCCGCCAAGGGCCGCAAAGGCGCGCTGGCGGCAGGTCAGGACCAGGATCTGCTGGTCCTGCGCCACGCGGTGCAGGGCGGTGAACATCGCCTCGATCCGGTCGTCGTCGCTGTGGACCAGGGCGTCGTCCAGGATCACCGGCACGCTTGTCCCGGCATGCGCGAACAGGCGCGCAAAGGCCAGCCGCGTCAGGATCGCCACCTGCTCGCGCGTGCCGCCCGACAGGATCTCCAGCGCCTCGGCCTGGCCGCCGCGGGTCAGGGCGGCGGGCAGCAGGGTGGCGTCGTCGATCTCCAGCGTGGCGCCGGGATGGAGAACCGACAAAAGCGGCTGAAGCTCGCGCACCACCGGCCCCAGATAGGTTTCGCGGGCCTTGCGCCGGGCTTCGTCCAGGGCCAGGCGCAGCCGGGTCAGCGCCGCCGCCTCGGCCGCGTAGCGCGCGGCGCGCGCCTCGGCCTCGGCCAGGCGGCCGCGGGTTTCGTCCAGCTGCTCCTCGATCCCTTGCTCGGCCAGTGTGGTGATCGAGCCGTTCAGCATCGCCAGATCCTCGCGCAGGCGGTCGCGCAGGGCCTGGGCCTGCGTCATCACCGACTGCGCGCGCGACAGGGCGGCGCGGGTCATGTCCCCGTCGGGGGCCGCCTGTTCCAGCCCGGCGCAACGGGCGCCGGCCTCGGCCAGGCGGGCCAGCCGGCCGGCCTGCTCCTCGCGCAGGGCGTGCAGGCGGGCGTCGATGGCGGAGGGGTCGCCCGCTTCGGCGAATGCGGCGGCCCATTCCCGTTCGGCGGCGGTCAGGGTGGCGCGCGCGCCCGCCCGCGCCTCGGCGGCGGCCAGCAGGGCGGCCTGGACCCCGGCGGCGGCCTCGCGGCGGCGGTCCTCTTCGGTGGCGGCGGCGGACAATTCCGCCTCGATCGCCTGCGGATCCCCGGTGTCCTGGACGGCAGCGCCCGCCTGGGCCAGCGCCTGCGCATGGGCCTGGCGCAGCGCGTCCAGACCGTCGGGGGTCAGCCGGGCCAGCAGGTCTTCAGTGCCGCGCAGGGACTCGTCCAGGCGCTGCGCCTCGGTCAGCCGGGCGCGCGCGTCGTGCAGGCTGTCCGCCCCGCAGGCCGCAAGCCGCGCCGCCAGGGTCGCGGCGGCCCGGGCCAGGCGTGTCTCGTCGCCGCCGGTCTGGAGCCCGGGGTCGATCCGCAGGGTGCCGATGCCCGGCAGATCGAAGACCCGCGCCGTTGTCAGGCGATGCGGACCTTCGGGCAGCTCGGACCCGCCTTCGCGCAGCCGGGCCGCGCCGGAATAGGAAAGACTGAGGGTGACGGACTGCGCGTCCAGCCGGGCGGCAAGCCGGTCATGGTCGTCGCGGGCCTGTTCCGCGGCCGCCAAGGCCTGCGGCGTCACCGCCAGCAGCCCGCGCCGAGCGCGGTCGGCCTCGAGCGCGGCGCGCAGCCGCTCGGCCTCGGCCAGGCTGCGGCCCAACTGTTCGGCCCGGTCCCGCGCGGCTTGCGCCAGTCGCGCCCGCTGCGCGGCGCCCAGCCGGTCGCCCAGGCCCCGCACGCGGTCCCGGGCCTGCGCAAGGGCCAGGGCGGCGTCGCGGTCCGTGGCCGCCAGCGCATCGGCGCGGTTCTCGTGACGCGCCGCCTCGCCGCGCGCGGCGGCAAGATCGCGTTGCGCGCGCGCCACGCGCCCGGACAGGGCCTCCAGGCGGTCGATCGCCGCCCGGCCGTTGTCCGCGGTCGCCGCGGCCAGCGCCAGGGCGCGGCGCGCGTCCTCCAGCGCGCCCAGATGGGCCTCGGCCTCGGCCTGGGCCTTTTGCGCGGCGGCCAGGGCTTCCTTGCGGCGCTGATCCGCCTGGGGATCGTCCAGGTCGCGCATCTGCCGCTGCGCCTCGGTCCGGCGCGCCAGTTCCCCCGACAGGCGCGCGGCCTTGGCGGCCAGGTCCGCGGCCTGAAGGCGCAGGGCCTCCGCCTCGGCCTCGGCGCGCGCCCATTCGCCGCCCGCCCGTGGCCGCCCCGTCGCGGTGGCGAGGCGGGCCAGCGCCTCCTCCACCCGAGCCGCCACCGCGTCCAGACGGCGCCCGCCCGTTATCATCCCGATCTCGCCCGCGACCGAGGACAGCAGGCCGCGCCGCGCCGACAGCGCCCGGTCGCGCTCGGCGCGCTCGCCGGCCGAACCGCCCTCCGGTTCCAGCCCCAGAAGGCCCTGGCGCACCCACAAGAGGCCCGACGGCCCGGAAAGCCCCTGGCCCGCCAGCCGGTCGATCCAGGCCTCGGCCTCGTCGTCCTGGGCAAGGATGCGGCCGTCCTGGCGGACGCGCGCCGCCGGGCGGGACAGCCAGCGTTTCTCGATGCGGAACCGGCCCTGCGGCAGGTCGATCTCGACCGCAGCCTCGGGGGCGCCGCCGGCATGGGGTTGCAGCGCCTTGACCGCCGCGCGGGTGGCGCGGTGGCGTTCGAAGAACAGCGCGTGAAGGGCGTCAAAGAAGGTGGATTTGCCGAATTCGTTGGGTTCGCTCAACACGGTGATGCCGTCGCCGATCCCCCCGATCCGGGCGGTCTGGCCGGCGAAGCGGCGGATGTTGGTCAGTTCGACCGCGCGGATCCTCATGCCTGCACCTCCTGCGCAAAGGCGTAAAGCCGGGCCAGGGCCAAGACCGCGATGTCGCGTTCGGCCAGCGGGCGCGCCGGATCCCGCGCCTCGGCCAGCAGCGTTTCGGCCGCTTGACGCAGGGCGCCCGCGCGGTCGATCCCGTCCAGGTCGTCCGGCCGCGCCTCGGTCGCAAGGCCGGACAGGTCGGCGTGGAACCAGCCGAAATCCGGGCCCGAGGCATCAAGCGCGGCCTCAAGGGCCGCGCGGCAGGCCAGCGTCAGGCGGCCCTGGGCGACAAGGCGCAGCAGCAGGTCGCGGCGCCCGGTGGGCAAGGGAAGGACGGCGTCCAGCCGCGCCACCGGATCGTCGCCGGGCAGCAGGTCCAGCGTCACGGCCCGCCAGCCCAGGCTGCCGGTTTCCACCGGGCGGACCCGGGCCGCGCCGTCCAGCGTCACCAGCAGCGCGCCGCACGGCGCGGCGTGCTTGAAGCCGTCGGCCTCGGGCGTGCCGGAATACCAGGTGGCGTCGTTCACCTGCATCCGGCCGTGCCAGTCGCCAAGCGCCAGGTAGTCCAGGCCGCACCTTTGCGCCCGGTCGGGGGCGATGATGCCCGCCACGCCGTCCTCGCCCGAGAAGTCGGCGATGGCGCCATGGCCCAGGCCGATGCGCAGGCAGCCCTCGGGGGTAGGGGCGGCCATCGCCTCGGTCAGGTCGCGGCCCGGGCGGCGCTGCGTGCAGGGGGCCGGCAGGATCATCACGCCCGAAGCCAGTTCCACCGGGTCGGGGCTGGTGATCGCGCGCAGGTTGGCCGGACCGTCCTGGGCGATGCGCCGCCACAGTTCCGTGGCGGCCAGGCTGTCGTGGTTGCCGGGCAGCATGATCCAGGTGATGTCGGCCTCGGTGGCCATGGCGCGCAGGGCATGGCGCAGGGTGTCGGGGGCGGGGGTTTCGGCGTCGAAGGTGTCGCCCGCCAGCAGGACGGTGGCCGCGCCCCCGTCCCGCGCCGCCTGCGCCAAGCGGACGATGGCGCCGTGGCGCGCCTCGCGCAGGCGGTTGCGGATCCCCTCGGGATAGGTGCCGAAGGCCTTGCCCAGGTGCAGGTCGGAGGAATGCAGAAAGCGGAACATCGGCAACGGATCCTTCGGGCGGGAGGTGTTCGGGTCGGGAACAAATCGCGCACTTGGCGAAAGGGAGCAATCCCGGAAGGGTTCACGAGGCCGAAATCCGTCTTTCGGGACCGCGGCCGCATCGCCAAGTCATCGGCCTGGACCCGGCGCCGCGTTCCGTTCAGCCGCAGCGGCGGCCCGCCCGTCCCGGGCCGCCGCTGCCGCACCATCCGCGGTTTCCGGAAAAAAAGGGGGAGGGTGATCGGGCGCGCCGTTGGCCGTTCAGAACCGGCCTTTTCTGGCGAAAGCCGCCCCGCCGTTCGGTCGATGGGGGATGCATCCTTTCCGCCCTGAACAGCGCGTCGGACGGCACTTCCAGACGCGATCGTCGCACCGAAACTCCGGCCCGCCGCCGGACCGCCAAGGGCGAGGGCAGTTTTGCAGCGGCCTTATGGCTGCGACGGGGCGGCGGCTCTTTGCGGGCCTGGACGGCTTGCCGGGACGCGCGGCGGCCGACCTGCCGCCAGGCGCGGGCTGATCCGCCACGCTTCCGTCCCCGTCTCGTCAAGAACGGGGGCCTGCCGATCTGGCCGAAGTTCTCGGGACATTGGCGGAACGGGGCGCAAGGCCCCTGTCACACCCTTTCCAGCGCCACAGCGATGCCCTGTCCGACACCGATGCACATGGCCGACAGCGACCGCTTGCCGCCGGTGCGCACCAGTTCCAGCGCCGCCGTGCCGGTGATGCGCGCGCCCGACATGCCCAGGGGATGGCCAAGCGCGATGGCCCCGCCGTTGGGATTCACGCGCGGGTCGTCGTCGGCGATCCCCAGGTCGCGCAGCGTGGCAAGGCCCTGGCTGGCAAAGGCCTCGTTCAGTTCGATCACGTCGAAGTCGGCGGGCGACAGCCCAAGCCGCGCCATCAGCTTTTTCGAGGCGGGCGCCGGACCGAAACCCATGATGCGCGGCGCCACGCCCGCCACCGCCCCGCCCAGCACGCGGGCGATAGGGGTCAGCCCGTGCCGCCTCGCCGCCGCTTCGGATGCCAGGATCAGCGCCGCAGCCCCGTCGTTCACGCCCGAGGCATTGCCCGCCGTGACCGTGCCGCCCCTGCGGAAGGGCGCCTTCAGACCCGCCAAGGCTTCAAGCGTGGTCTCGCGCGGGTGTTCGTCGCGGTCCACCAGCTTCGGATCGCCCTTCCGCTGCGGAACGGCAACTGGGGCGATCTCTTGCGCCAGCCGCCCGCTGGCCTGGGCCGCGGCGGCCTTTTGCTGGGACCGCAGGGCAAAGGCGTCCTGGTCGGCGCGGCTGATGGAAAAATCTTCCGCGACATTTTCGGCGGTCTCGGGCATGCTGTCGACGCCGTATTGCGCCTCCATCAGCGGATTGACGAAGCGCCAGCCAATGGTGGTGTCGTAAACGGCGTTGCTGCGCGAAAAGGCGGTTTCCGCCTTGGGCATCACAAAGGGCGCGCGCGACATCGACTCGACCCCGCCCGCGATCATCAGCTCGGCCTCGCCCGCCTTGATAGCGCGGGCAGCCTGGATCACCGCGTCCATGCCCGACCCGCAGAGACGGTTGATGGTGGTGCCCGCGACCTCGACCGGCAGGCCCGCCAGCAGCGACGACATGCGCGCCACGTTGCGGTTGTCCTCGCCCGCCTGGTTGGCGCAGCCGAAGATCACGTCATCGACGGCCGCCCAGTCCACGCCGCCGTTGCGCGCCATCAGCGCCCGCAGGGGAATGGCGCCCAGATCGTCGGCGCGGACCATGGACAGGGCTCCGCCAAAGCGGCCGATGGGCGTGCGGATATAGTCACAGATGAAAGCGTCAGGCATCTCATACCTCGGGGCAGGTCAGGTCGGCCACGTCGCCGTCCAGATGGAGCGCCGCGCCGGTCAGGGATTGCAGTTCGTCCAGGCTGACGGCGGCTAGCTTCTCGCGCAGCACGAAGCGGCCGTCCACGATGTCCACCACCGCCAGCGAGGTGTAAACGCGCGTCACGCAGGCCACCCCCGTCAGCGGCAGGGTGCAGGCCTCCACCAGCTTCGGCTTGCCGTCCTTGGTGACGTGATCGGTGATCACGGCCACGCGTTTCGCCCCGTGGACCAGATCCATCGCCCCGCCCACGGCGGGCACGCCCTTCGGCCCGGTGGACCAGTTCGCCAGATCGCCGTTCCGCGCGACCTGATAGGCCCCCAGGATCGCCACGTCCAGATGCCCGCCCCGCACCATCGCGAAACTGTCGGCGTGGTGGAAAAAGGCGGTGCCGGGCTTGATCGTCACCGCCTTCTTGCCGGCATTGATCAGGTCCCAGTCTTCCTCGCCGGGCGCGGGCGCCTCGCCGAAGCCGAGGATGCCGTTTTCGGTGTGGAAGATCGCCTGCCGTCCCGGGGGCTGGAAACGGGCGACCATCTCGGGGAAGCCGATGCCCAGGTTCACATAGGCACCGTCACCGATGTCCTGGGCGGCGCGCCAGGCGATCTGGGCGTTGGAAAGCTTGGCGGTCATGCCGTCACCTCGGGGTAGGATGCGCCCGCGCGGTTCAGGTCTTCCTCTTGCGCGGGGTTCGGGACTGCGACGATGGCATCGACGAAGATGCCGGGGGTGACGACGGCTTCCGGGTCGATGCCGCCGGGTTCGACCACATGGCCGACCTGCGCGACGGTCCGCGCCGCCGCCATGGCCATGAGCGGCGCGAAGTTGCGGGCGGCCATGCGATAGGTGAGGTTGCCCAGATGGTCGCCGGTCTGGGCCTTGATCAGCGCGACATCGGCCTTGAGCCAGCGTTCCTGCACGTAGCTGCGCCCGTCGAACTCGGCCACCGGCTTGCCCTTCGCCAGATCCGTGCCGAAGCCGGTCGGCGTGTAGAAGGCCGGGATCCCCGCCCCGCCCGCGCGGATGCGTTCGGCCAGCGTGCCCTGCGGAACCAATTCCAGGGCGATCTCTCCGGCAAGGTACTTTTCCGTAAAGACGCGCGGATCGGCGGACCGGGGGAAGGAACAGACCATCTTCGCGACCATGCCCTGTTCGATCATCGCGGCGATGCCGACATGGCCGTTGCCCGCGTTGTTGTTGATGACCGTCAGATCCCTCGGGCTGCCGGTTGCCAGAAAGCGGTCGATCAGGGCGTGGATCAGCTCGATCGGCGCGCCCGAGCCGCCAAAGCCGCCGATCATCACCGCGGCGCCGTCGGGAATGCCCGCCACGGCCTCGGCCAGGGTCGCGATGCGCTTGTCCATGAAACCTCCCTCGCGTTTCGCCACCGCCTAGGCCCGGATGCGGGCGGCGGCCAGACTTTTCGTGCGGATCTTGACATTTGTTCGCATTGCGCGCCCAATGGTGCGCATGGCGAACAGGACGGACATCATCGGCTCGCTGGCCAAGGGCTTGCGCGTGATCGAGGCATTCCGGGCCGAACATCCCCGCATGTCGATTTCCGAGGTGGCCGAGGCGACGGGCCTGGACCGCGCCACCGCGCGGCGCTGCCTGCTGACGCTGCACGAGGGGGGGTATGCGGATTACGACGGCAAGTTCTTCACGCTGACCGCCCGCGTGCTGCGACTCGGCATGGGGGCGCTGGCCGCGATGCCGCTGGCGCAGATGGTGCAGCCCTGGCTGGACCAGCTGTCGGACCGGATCGGACAGTCCACGTCCGTGTCGATCCTGGACGGGACGGACATCGTTTATCTGGCCCGCGCGGCGCAGCGGCGGGTCATGTCCATCGGGCTGATGCCGGGATCGCGCCTGCCCGCGCATTGCACCTCCATGGGCCGGGTGCTGCTGGCGGCCCTGCCCCCCGCCGAGGCCCGCGCCGTCGTGGAGGCGTCCAACCTGTCGCCCCGGACGCCGCACAGCCTGACCGACCCCGCCGAGATCATGGCCCGCGTGGACGCCGCCAGCCGCGACGGATACGCCGTCATCGACCAGGAGGTCGAGCTTGGCCTCCGCTCCATCGCCGTGCCGCTGTTTTCCGTGCATGGCCGCGTCGTTGCGGCGCTGAACACCGGCGTGGCGGCGGTTCAGGCCGATGCGGGCGACCTGCCGGGCCTGTACCTGGAGCCGCTGCTGAAGGTGCAGGACGGCCTGCGGCGGGTGCTGCGCTAGGGGTGGTGCGGCGGTCTTTTCCCATCAAGGCGCCGCTCGTGGGCCATGGGCGCGCAGAACCTGCGGAGGGGCCAGCACCCGGTGCCGCAGGCGAGGACCGATGACAAAGAAGACCCGATCAGCCAACGCCAGCGTTGGCGTCGGCGCGTCTTTCGCCATGCCGCCAAATTCCTCTACCCTGGCGATCATTCGCCTTCAAAGCGACGGCGAGATGCTGACGATCCGCAGCGAAAGCCCCTCGTAGGGTTCGAGCCTGACCGTGAGCGCCCCGTCCTCGTGCAGGTCGCCGACGATCGTTTCCGCGATCATATCCACGACCGGACCCGGCGGAACCTCGGTCAGGTGGATCACCTCCTCGATGGCCTGGGCGCTGAAGTTCAGGGCCGTCACCTGGGTTCCCCGGCCATTGGGCAGGACATGAACCATCACCAGAAGACCGGCCGCGGAAACGTCGGGGATCTGGGATTGATGGCTTGCGGCGATGCCGTAGGATTCCCGGACCGCCAGAAGATGCTTCAGCCTGGACGCAAAGGAGTCGGGATTTTCCAGCTGCTCGCAGATCGAGCCGTAAAGCGCGCGGGCCCGCGGAATGCCGTCCGACGAAAAGTCCTGATCCGCAGCCTGTCCCGTCAGGTCGTAGGCGCCGCGCTCGATCCAGCGGGTGTCGCCATCCTCCATGAGGCTCTGCACCTCGACGGGCTTCAAGGGCAGCGCGCCGACCAGATCCCAGCCGGACAAGGCAAACACCCCGGGCTGAAAGGCGTTGTACATGACAAGCAGCAGATGGATCTTCTGGATAAGTCCGATGTCCTCGTCGGTGATCTCGTCCAGATCGGAAATGCCAAGCGCGGCGGTTATGACGCTTGCCGTCGTGCAGGCGATCCCGTTGGTCACGAAAGGAAGGTTGTAGGGGGCGTTGGTGCCGGTGAGCCTTTCCCGGATCTCGTCGCGCAGATGCATGCGCAGCGTGCGGCCCTGCCACGTCTTGCCCGCGAAGGTGAAGATGTCGTCCGCGTGCAAGGTCCAGAAATGGACCAGTTCGGTAGTCAGCTCGTCGTGGTTCTGCAAGGCATGGATCAGGGACGCCGGGTCGATGCCGAAATCATGCACCATCCGCAGCATCATGCGCAGGAATTCCGTGTCGCCGGTCAGAAGGGCGTGGTGATAGGCGGGGCGGGTGATGAAGTCGTAGGACAGATCCGCCCCGCCCTTCGACATGGCGGCGATGTCGTCCACCGTGAGGTTCAGTTCCTGGAACGAGAAGCCGCCGGCTTTCCTGATCATGCCGCCAAGCAGGGCGTTTCCGGTGACGGAAAGGGGATGGCTTTCGGACCATGCGGGACCGTCGCCGCGGCGCTCGACGCCCAGAAAGCCGTTCGCGTCCAGCCGCAGGCCGCGCGCGCCCATCTGGTCGATGGAATGAAGGGCGTCGCCAATGATCATCTGCTGCGCCGCGAACGAGGGATCGAGCCAGTTCAGGCTGGGCTGGCCTTCCTTGAAATAGTGAAGATACACCCAGCGGCGGACCTTGCCGTCCACGCCGGTGATCGGGCCGGTCGCGCTCCAGTCGGTTTCCTTCACGCCCGGCTCGAAGAAGATGACGCGCTGCAACTGCCCGACGATCAGCCCTCGGTCCCTGAGATGGTCCACAACGGCCGGCGACAGGTTGACGGCATCCCGGCCTTCGGGGATTTCGGGAAGCACCGCCCATTCCTCCTCGGGCACTTCCACCATGTGGTAAAGGCCGGGATAAAGCGAATGGTTCATCTCGGCCAAGCGGAAGTCGGGGCCCTTGCCGGTATGGGCGGGGATCACGTCGTCGATCACGACGGCGTTGTGGGCGGCAGCCATGCGGCTGATCGCCTGGAACTCCTCGGTCGTGCCGAAAACGGGATCCGTGCCGAAGCCGGTCCGGTCGAAGTTCCCGTCGATGGTCGGCGTGTATTTCCCGTCCTTGTAGCCGCCGGCCTGCTTGGTGGGGCCGGTATGGATCGCCCGGATCCCCATCGAGGCCAGCGCCGACCACAGCCGGGGATCGCCAAGCGCCCCGAGAACCGACTGCCCGGGGCGGGTGATCACCGACGGCGGATAAGCCGTGAACCAGACCGGCGCGATCGCCGAGGCGGCACGGGGCCGGGATTCCGCATAGGGATTTTGCCACATCCGGCCCCGGCCGCCGTAATTCTCGGCATGGCGCCGTGCCTGGTAAAGCATTGACAAGGAAACAAGCTTGTCAATCGTGTCGGCGTCGGGAGGTGTGGTCATCGAGGGCAGTCCCATCTTCGCGGTGCTTCGAAACAACAACGCAGCCCCGCGCCGGTTCCTGGGCGAAGGCCGCGGGCGGGGCGCTCCGCCCGGGCGGCGGCCGGGTTCAGGGCGTTTGCCGCGACAGGCAAGGCCGGGTTGACGGCTGCCGATCCCGCAGGACGGACGCATCGGTGACCCCGAGGTTCCGCACCGCATGGCCGCGACGCTTTCCGCCGATCACCGACCGGCGCGAAGCCGCGCCGGGCCGGACCATCCCCAGGGGTGCGACATGGGCTTGCTGCCGAAGACGCGCACCGGAACGCGGCTGTTCGGCTTCGGCAAACCCTGGCCGGTCGGGATCCTGCGCCTTTGGAATGTCGCAGGCGATCCGCCCCGAAAGCCGCCTTTCCCAAGGGCGCGCGCGCATCGTGATTGCGGAAATCCCTAGAAAAGCGTTTTCCGGCGGACGGAGTCATGCCGCACGAACGGGTGCTGCGTGACCGTCGCGCTGGCGTTGCCATTCGTGAAGGTCCGGCAAGGCTGGTCCGCCCGGTTCGCCAGCCCGCCCCAAGCGCCGCATGGCCGGGCGCAGCAACAGCGCCGCCGATTGCCCGGCCCCCGCCAAAGGCGGAACGGCGCCCGGCCAGCCGTTCGCGCGGCCGATGGCCGCCCGGGCGCCGCCGCGCGGCAGCCCTGCACGCATGGCAGGACCGGCCCAACCCTTTGCTTCCGCTTGACCAGGAACGTCTTGACCGGGAACGTCGCAAAACGAAGATGAAAGGTCGTCTTTGTTTGACCCTGCTGTCTTGCGCTGGTATGGGCGCCGGACCGGGAATGGAAACAGGAACACAGACGCATGACGATGTGGGGCACCTTCCTCAAGCCGATGCATCCCGAAGGTTACCGCTTTCTTGGCGTCTTCGGCCTTGTCACGCTTGTTCTTTTCCTTGTCTGGGAACCCCTGGGCTGGCTCGGACTGGGGCTGACGGTCTGGTGCTACTACTTTTTCCGCGATCCGCGCCGCGCCGTTCCGCAAGACGACGGACTGGTCGTAAGCCCGGCGGACGGTGTGGTCTCGCTTATCGGGCCGGCCGTGCCGCCCGCCGAACTGGGGATGGAGCCGGTGGCGCTGACGCGGGTCAGCGTCTTCATGTCGGTGTTCGATTGCCATGTGAACCGTGCCCCCGTCGCGGGCCGCGTGCTGGCCGTGGCCTACCGCCCCGGCAGGTTCTTCAATGCCTCGCTGGACAAGGCCAGCGAGCATAACGAACGCAACGGGCTGTGCCTGGAGCTGGCCGACGGGCGGCGGCTTGCGGTTGTGCAGATCGCGGGCCTGGTGGCGCGGCGTATCCTGTGCTGGACCCGGGAAGGTCAAAGCCTGAGAACAGGCGAGCGTTTCGGCCTTATCCGCTTCGGCTCGCGGCTCGATGTCTACTTGCCCGCGGGGGTGGAGCCGCTGGTGGCCGTGGGACAAACGATGGTCGCGGGCGAAACCGTGATCGCCGAGCTTGGGCGTGCGGGCCGTGCGCGTCCGGCCCTGGTGGACTGAAGATGATCGCGCGCCCGGACCCTCGTTCCCGATTGTCCGTGGTGCAGCTTCTGCCGAACGCGCTGACCCTGGCGGCGCTCTGCGCAGGTCTTACGGCGATCCGCCTTTCCGTGGCCGAGGACTTCGACCGGGCGGCGGCTCTTATCCTGGTTGCGGGGGTGCTCGACGGTCTCGACGGGCGGCTGGCCCGCAAGCTCCGCAGCGAAAGCGCCATGGGCGCGGAACTCGATTCGCTGTGCGATTTCGTCAACTTCGGGGTCGCGCCGGCGGTCGTGCTTCACCTCTGGGCCTATGGAGGCGCGGGCGGCCTGGGCTGGATTGCGGCCCTGCTTTATGCCGCCGCCTGCGCTTTGCGGCTGGCCCGCTTCAACGTCAGCAGCCGCGATGCGCCCGCGCCGGTCGCCCCCAAGGCGGCGTTCACGGGGGTGCCGTCGCCCGCCGGGGCGATGCTGGCGCTTTTGCCGATCTTCGTCGCCAATCTCGTGCCCGGGGCGGTCCTTCCGGGGCCTGCCTGCGCGCTCTGGATGGTCGTGGTTGCGGCGCTGATGGTCGGCCGCCTGCCCACGCCCGCCTTTCGGCCCGTCCGCATACGGCCCGACCAGGCGCGCCTGATCCTTCTCGCGGTTGTGGGACTGGGCGCGGCGCTGCTCACCTATCCCTGGCTGACGCTGGTGCTTCTGGATGCCGGCTATCTGCTGCTGCTGGTGCTGGCGTGGAAACGGCACAGGCGGCCTTCCATACGAAAGGACGGATGAATGGAGCTTCAGGCAGTCGAGAAATCCTATGCCCGCTGGGCGCCGGTCTACGACCGCACCTTTGGGGCGGTGACGAATGTCGGCCGCCGCAGGGCCACGGCGCTTCTGAGCGGCTTTGGCGGGTCGGTCCTGGAGGTGGGCGTGGGCACCGGCCTTGCGCTGCGCCATTACGACCGGCGCGTCAGCGTCACGGGCATCGACTACAGCGCCGAGATGCTGGACAAGGCCCGCGCCAAGGTGAATGCCGAAGGGTTGCGCCACGTGGCCGCGCTGCACCGGATGGATGCCCGGATGCTGGCCTTCCCGGACGGGAGTTTCGACCACGTGGCGGCGATGCACGTGATTTCGGTCGTGCCCGACCCCGAGCGCGTCATGTCCGAGATGGCTCGCGTGGTGCGCCCCGGAGGAAGCGTGGTCATCGTCAACCACTTCGCCCGGAAAACGGGGCCGCTGGCCCTGGCGGAACGGGTCGCAGCGCCGCTTGCGGATCTGCTGGGCTGGCATTCGGATTTCGACCGGGCCAGGGTTCTGGGCGAGGCACGCCTGACGCTTGCCGAGGAATGCACCCTGCCGCCCCTGGGCATGATGACGCTGCTGAGGCTGGTGAAGACCCGCTGAGCGCGCGCCCTGCGCTTGCCGGAAGCCGCCCGTTCACGGTTGCCGTTGGGTCACTTTGCGGTTAGGTCTGCACCGGGCCATGATCATGGGGCCGCGCCGCGGCGCCGCCGGAAGGAGCCGGTCTTGCTGGACGTGACAACCATCCGCGCCGAACTGGCGGCGCATTACGACCTGGAGCCCTCGGTCGCGCTGGCTCGCGACATGGCCGCGATCCACGCCCGGATGGAGCGGGCGGTGCCGTTCCCCGACTGGGCCATGGCCGCGCCCTATGTGGCGGCGATCAACCGGCTCAAGGCGGAACGCGGCGCGGTGGTGCTGGCGCACAACTACATGACGCCCGACATCTACCACGGCATCGCCGACGTGGTGGGCGACAGCCTGCAGCTTGCGGTCGAGGCGACGCGGGTGGAGGCAGGCATCATCGTCCAGTGCGGCGTGCATTTCATGGCCGAGACCTCGAAGATCCTGAACCCCGCCAAGACCGTGCTGATGCCCGACATGGAAGCCGGCTGCTCGCTGGCCGAAAGCATCGACCCCGAGGGGATCGCGCAGATGCGCGCCCGCTATCCCGGCGCGCCGGTGGTCAGCTATGTCAACACCACGGCCGCGGTGAAGGCCGCGTCCGAC